>PPYE01776115.1_pt1 | contig 69365 bp, 54 predicted proteins | sample 1559881 | NCBI WGS metagenome assembly PPYE01 (sample SAMN08240022, study PRJNA423297) | Human gut metagenome, whole genome shotgun sequencing project. | reverse complement strand
GGGGGGGCAAAAATCATGCCAAAGATTACATAACAGCATTGGATTCAATACTCCTTTACTGAGTATTATTATTCCGATTTATAATGCGGAACAGAGTCTTGTTCGTTGTATAGAAAGTATAATAGGACAGAGTTTTAATAGTTTTGAACTTTTACTTATTGATGACGGTTCATCAGATACAAGTGGTTTGATTTGTGATAATTATGCATGGAAAGATAAAAGAATAAAGAGTATACATAAAAAAAATGGAGGAGTAGCATCTGCTAGAAATTTAGGGTTGGAATTGGCTATGGGTGATTTTATTACTTTTGTAGATTCTGATGACTATTTGGGAAATATTGATACTTACAAAAACAATATATCTATATTTTTAGATAACCCTTTAATTGATATAGTTCAATATCCGACTTATTTAGTAGAAAATGGAAATAAGAAAATTCTTTATAAACCAAAGGAACAGTTGCTTTTAGGAAATGAGATATTAAAGAATTGGTATAAAGGTAATGGCTTAATTAATTATTGTGTTTGGAATAAAATATATAGAAGGGCTATTTTAAACAATATACGTTTTCCTCGAAGGATAATTTTTGAAGATATTGTTTTTTGCACGGAATTAATGGATAAAGTTCAAACTGTTTTTCTTTCGGAAATGGGTGGATATAATCATTGTTACAGATGTGATTCTATTACTCGTAAAAAAGAGAATAATATAAAATTACAGATTGATGCTGTTTATGCTAGATCTATCGTCTCTGAAAAAGTAAAGAAATATCCATTTTTGGCCATTGATAGAATCAATTTTTTAATGACAAATTTAAAGATGTATTTGGAAGTTAGCTCAAAGGTCAAAGCAAAAGAATTGGATTATGCTCAAAGAGAACTAAAAGATCTTGTTCCTAACCTTGGAGATAGTGTTGGTTTTATAAAATATAATGGCTTATTTAATAAGAATAGTATTAAATTATTGATCATTAAAATATTAGGATTTAAATTGTATTCGAAATTTTATGTATTTATACTTCATATAAAACAAAATAAAATATAATGGCAAAATTGTTGACGATTGCTGTTCCGGCATATAATATGGAAACTTATTTGGGCCGCTGTTTAGATAGTATTCTATTAGATGAAATAAAAGAATATTTAGAGGTTTTGTTGGTAAATGATGGTTCTAAGGATAATACTTTGGCTATAGCTCAAGATTATGAACAGAAATATCCGGATATATTGAAAGTGATAGATAAACCTAATGGAGGATGGGGAACTGCTATAAATAAGGCAATAGAATTGGCATCGGGAAAGTATTTTAAGATACTTGATTCTGATGATTGGTTTGATTCGAACGCTCTTGTTGGATTTATTGGGCTACTTGATACTATCGATGTAGATTTGGTAGCTACTTCTTTTTCATATGAATATACATCGGGTGGAAATAAAAACGATATTTATCCAATAGAGTTATGTAATAGGGTAATTCATTTTGACGATTATTTGAGACAAAATAATCATGATAAACATTTACCAATGGCGACGATAACTTTTAGGACAAAACTTTTACAAAATAATCACATTACTGTTGCTGAGAAGTATTATGCTGATATTGATTATAATTTAACTCCGTTGTTTTTTGTAAAGACCATATTCTTTTCGCAAATTAATCTCTATAAATATTGGATTGGACGAGAAGGTCAAAGTACAAGTCTTGAAGGATACAGTTCTCATATTGATGATTTTTTGAAAATGTCTCAAAAAATCGTCTTGTTTTATAAAGAATATAATTCAAGTTGTAACAATGATATAAAGATTGCTATAGAAAAAGATTTATTGAATATTTTAAAATTTTCATACTATCTTTTGCTTTCGCCCCAATTTGCGGGGAAAAAACAAAGTAGTGTAAATAAATGTAGGAATTTTGATAGTTTTCTCAGAAAAGAGGTCCCATTTTTTTATCAACGATTGAATCAGGTGAAAGTAAAAAAAATTATTCCTTATATTCTTATTTGGAGAAAGTTAGGATTTAATATTTTAAATTTAAGATTATGGATATAATTATAGGGGCTGGAGCCACAGGATTGGCTTATGCATCATTTACAACTAATGATTATTTAGTTATAGAGGCCGATTGTGAAGTAGGAGGATATTGTAAAACTATCAAACAAGATGGTTTTGTTTGGGATTATTCAGGTCATTTTTTCCATTTTCGTCGTCCTGACTTGGAACAATATATATGCCAATATATAAAGCCAGATACCATATTGAAATGTCATAAACATACCCAGATATTGTATAAAGGGAAATATATAGATTTTCCTTTTCAAAAGAATATTCATCAATTGGAGAAAGAAGAATTTATTGATTGTTTATATGACTTATTTAATAATCAATATACTGGTAGTTCCAATTTTTGTGAGATGTTGTATACAAAATTTGGGAAAAGTATAGCTGAAAAGTTTTTAATTCCATACAATGAAAAGTTATATGCTTGCAATCTAAATTGCTTGGATATTAATGCAATGGGGCGTTTTTTCCCTTATGCCGATAAGGAAGATATTATAGCTAATTTTAAAAGTAATTCGTCTAAATCGTATAATGAAACATTTACTTATCCAAAGGGAGGAGCCTTTGAGTATATAAATTCGTTATTGCAGAGAATAGATCTATCAAAATTGTTATTAGGCGAGGCTGTTATTTCGATAGATTTGGAGAAACATATATTGACGACTACAAGGCGGAGTATAATCTTTGATAATTTAATTTCTACAATACCATTTCCTGTATTATTAGATAAGTGTGGTATAGGGTATGATAAGTCTATATATACATGGAACCAAGTTTTGGTTTTCAATCTGGGTTTTGACTCTAAGGGAAATGATAAAATCAATAACTGGGTATATTTCCCCGATAAAGATTTATGTTTCTATCGAGTAGGATATTATGACAATATTTTTGAGTCAGATAGAATGTCGTTATATATAGAGTTGGGATTTTATAAAGGCTCGCAGATCGATGTCGATAAGTGGTTCGAGCGGGTGTTAGAGGATTTAAGAAAAAGTGGTATTGTTACTACTCAAAAACTAGTATCTCGACATCATGTAATTATGGATCCGGCATATGTTCATATAACGGAGAAATCACTTCGTGATGTGTCTGTGAAAAAAGGCTTATTAGAAAAATCAAATGCGTACTCTATTGGTCGCTATGGTAGTTGGACTTACTGTTCCATAGAAGATGGAATGGTTGAAGCGCAGGAGTTATCTAAAAAGTTGCAATAGAATTGATATGAAAAGGAAAAATATTTTATTTGCCTATATAACTCCATTTCATCCTAATAAGGGAGGAATAGGGAGAGTGACTCATCAATTGACATTGGAATTACAGCGTCGAGGATATAATGTCTTTTATTTAATTTATCCAAGTGGAATTACTATAAGATATGAATACGATTATCCAGCACCATTGGAGTATTTACCATCGAGTGATTTGCTATCAGAGGAAAATATAGTGTTTTATCATAACTATTTGAAGAGAAATAATATTAGTATTGTAGTAAATCAATCTGGAAATTTTGATGACTCTCGATTGTGGTTAAAAGCAAAAGAGTGGGAGGTTAAGGTTATTTCTGTATTGCATTCAACACCATGGGTTGCTTATAAACATCTTTGGCAAGAAATTTATCCTCTTAGAAATAATTCTAAAATAGAAAAAATTAAAAGAGTTGCACGTATTGTTTTATATCCTCGAATTAAATATAGATCTAGGAAAAGTCGTATTGAACATTACAAAATGCTGCTTCCAAGTACAGATTGTGTTTGTACGCTTTCAAAAAAATACTTTTCTGAAATTAGTGAAATATATCCTGGGTATGAATACAAATATAGAGCTATTCCTAACCCTAATTCTTATAAATCAAAAGAAATAGATCGATTGTTGGTTCCCAAGAAAAAACAGGTACTTTGGGTGGGCCTTTTTTGTACAGAGAAGAATCCTACATTGGCCATAAGGATATGGCGGAGATTGTATCGTGACTATCCTGATTGGGAATTTGTGATTGTTGGATATAATAAGAATGGATTTTGGCGGGAGAGAATGGAATATTTGGCACAAGGAATACCTAATATTCGTTTTGTCGGTTATCAAGATCCGTTACCTTATCAATTAGAATCTAGTATATCTTGCATGACGAGTCTTTACGAAGGTTGGGGTATGGTTCTGACTGAGGCTATGCAGTGTGGTGCGGTACCCATAGCATTTAATAGTTTTGCGTCTGTAACAGATGTCATAGATCATGGACGTAATGGGATATTGGTGAAACCATTCTCTATCAAACAATATGAAAAAGAACTTCGGAGATTAATGGATAATCTTGATTTATTGAAACGACTTTCAGAAAATGCGATGCAAGATATAAAAAAATATAATGTTGATTGTGTTGTGGATCAGTGGGAAGAATTATTTCAAGAATTTAATAACGGTTAAAATATGATGTTTATATGAGATATTGTCATATTGATATAGCTAAGGGATTGGGGATTCTTGCTGTGGTTGGATTGCATACAGGCTTTCATGTAGAGGCGTGGATTGGATGGGAAATGCCATTGTTTTTTTTCCTTAGTGGTGTTTTTGCCAATCCGCATAAGCAGGGCTTTTTAAGGTCTAAGGTGAATAGATTAATCGTTCCTCTTTGTTTTTTTTATTTTCCAATATTTGTTTATAATATTTTATATTATTTAATGCATATAGATTCAATTTCTTTATATGATAGTTTTGTAAATTGTTCAATCCCATCTGCGTTATGGTTTTTAGTTGCGTTATTTTATATGTCGGTGTTGCATATAGTAATCGCTAAGTTCATTAATAAACATTTTTTGCTATTGGTTGTATCTATTGTTGCTTTTAGCATTGGATATCTGTTGAGTTATTGGCATATACCACAATTTGCATTTATAAATACGTCAATAACATCATTCTCTTTTTACTTGTTGGGTAATATATTTTCTACAGAAGTTAAAGGAATATGTGGATTTAATCCGTATATTGCTTTATTGGTTGGGATTATTCTATTGATAGGAGCACAGATATTGTATGATATTAATGACTCTTATATTTTTTATCGGAATAATGAGCTAAATGCATATATATATATATAGTTATAATTGTTGCAGTATTGGGAATCGTAGGTGTTTTGTTTATGTCAATTGCTCTTTCTTATACAAAATATATGTCTGTTATATTATCTTTTTTTGGGAAAAATTCATTAATTATACTTTGTACACATTTGTATTGTTGGAAACTTTTACAACCATTTCATTTCTCTGGTTTTTTACAATTTGGAATTGTTACAGTAAGTATGATACCAATTATATATTTGCTTAGGCGATTTTTCCCGAGGTTATCAGGTTGCCAACCTTTGATTATTAGTTAAATAAAAATTGAATGAAACGACTGCTCATTGATATAAATTCTATTGTCCCGTATTATGTTACAGGTAAAGTAAATGGGATAGGACGTACTACGTTAGAATTGATTCAAGCATTAGCGGGGATAAAGAATTTGCCGTTCGAGGTGGTGCTTTATTCCCAAAATATGAAAGGGATAGGAGGCAGGAATACCGGATTGCCATTTAAAACCAAGCATCTATATTTACCTCATCGGGAAAAGATAGATAAATTATTGGCTCGGTTTCCTATAAAAGAATGTCTGACCGGATATGATATCATGCATATACCCCATAATTTCGAATATGTATATAGTCCCGGGAAGTGTGTGGTGACATTGCATGATGCTCTGTTTATGAAAGTCCAAGAAGAAGCTTTTGAACATGAAAAGATGAAACAGATTGTTCCTCCTTTTATGCGGCAATGCAAGCACATTATTACTTGTTCTGAGTCATCTAGGCGTGATATTGTTGAAACGATGGGAATTGAACCCGAAAAAATCACGGTAATTTATTGGGGAATAAAACACGATTTATTTTTCCCTCAAAAAGATAAATTGAATATACGAGACAAGTTACAGTCAAAGTTTGAATTGTCAAGCCCGTATTTTTTGAGTGTTTCTTGTAATGCAGAGAGGAAACGAACAGATGTTTTAGTAAGGAGTTATATAGCACTATCGAGAGAGCAAACTTTATCTCATGATTTAGTGCTTGTTTGGGGTAATCCCCCACTTAATTTGTTGAAAGAGGTTAAAAATAGTAGTGTAGCTACACGGATTCATTTCTTGAAAAATATATCTGATGGGGATTTGGCTCTGTTGTATAATGGGGCTGAAGCTATGTTTTTCCCATCTTCGTATGAAGGATTTGGGTTACCATTATTGGAGGCAATGGCTTGTGGTGTTCCTGTAATTACGTGTCATAATAGCTCTCTTGATGAAATTGCCGGCAATGCTGCGATATATTTGACAGAACCGTTATTTGACAGTCTTATAGACGTGATGGGGCGATTGGATCAAAATACAATAGATACAGAACCGTTTGTGGAAAATGGCATAAAAAGGGCTGCTCAATTTAGTTGGGAGAAGACTGCGAAGGAAACGATAGGGGTTTATTTAGATGCTTTGAAATGACTATTCTCATTTGCATACCTTGTTTATTAACCGGAGGAACGGAGATTCAGACGTTGAATCTCGTACAGGCACTTGTTGCCGGAGGACATCGGGTAGTGACGACATGCTATTTTGAATATAGCGATGATATGGTCGTCCGATTCCGAAAAGTCGGTAGCGAGGTGGTTTGTCTGAGTTCTACCGGAACGCGATTGAATGGTTGGCGGGGAATACTTTTTTTATACAAAGGATTACGCAGGGTATTGAAGTTGTATAAGCCTGATGTAGCTCATGTGCAATATATGGCGCCGGGGGCTATTCCTATCCTGTTGCTACGATGGTTAGGTGTACGGCAGATTATTACCACGGCACATACGGCAGCCGATATCTATCCTAATTTACGGCTGGTACATTTTATTCAACGACATTGTGTGCGGGCGTTTACATGTATTACCGAGCTGGCCGAGCGATCTTTCTTCGGGACATCTCGATTGTATAATGAGAATACTCCTTTGAACAAACGCAACCATTTTACGATTTATAATGCGTTGCCTCCCGGCTTTTCTATTGTGAGAGAGAATAGGAGCTTTGTTCGCCCAATCACGATAGGGGTTGTCAGTCGGTTAGAAGAAATTAAGGGTATGGATTTGGTTGTTCCGGCATTTGCACAGGTGAAAAAGCGATATCCTGATACCCGATTGGTGATTGTGGGGGACGGTTCTTTGCGGGTGAAAATGCAACGACAAGTGCAAGAGTGCGATTGTACCGAAAATGTCGAGTGGGCAGGTCGTCAACCGCAGGAGAGATTGACGGAGTGGTATCGCCGCATGGATATCGTATTGATGCCCTCCCGTAGCGAAGGGTTTGGACTGACGGCTATCGAGGCTATGGCTAACGGTTGTGTGGTGGTCGCTTCCCGGACGGGGGGATTGCCCGAAGTTGTTCAAGACGGAGAAGTCGGGCTGTTGCACAAGGTTGGTTCAATCGACGATATGGCAAATAAAATCATATCGCTGATCGCGACTCCTGAGTTGTTGCAAAAATATTCATCAGAAGCGATACGGTATGTTCGTAGGTATAGTTTCGAACGCTATTCTCAGTTGTTTAATGATTTGTATAAAAGATTGATAACTACTAAGCGGTAAATATGTATTTACTCAACTACATATATTTTCTTATTATCACTCTGTTGGGATTGAAGTTTTTGACAATGAAACGGGGAGTGATGGTCAACCCGCTGAATCGGGAGCAGAAGATGGTGATGGACGGCCCGGAGATGTTTTGGGTGTTGACTTTTTCTACCGGATTATTAGCACTATCGGCTCCCGGAGCATTAGATTTAATGGCTATCCGATTGATGGTTTTGGAGGTCTTTTGCATAGTGGGACTGTTTATTTGTAAGCGATCTCCGCAATGGAGCCCGGCCATAGTATTTTATTTGTTATATATTGTTTGGTTAGTAATCGGGTTGAGTTATTCTCCGGCTCCCGGATATGGATTCCGGGTAATTTTGAAATACCTCTATCCTCTGTTGATAATGCTTTTTGCCTCGGCTACGGTGCGGGATAAAGAGGTCTTTCTCAAAGCCGGATTAGGAGCTCGGTTGGTAGCTCTCGTCTCTATCGGTGTTTTTTTTATACCATATGTCGTTCGTCTTTTTCCCGGAGTATTTTGGTATGGTACAGCAAGTGCCATTAACTACATATCGATGTGTATTTTTTCTTTGGCTCTCTTTTATTATACCGATGAAAAGAGGAAGAATCTTTTACTATGTGTGTTGTTTATGCTTCCTTGTATCTTATGGGTGTTTCGCACCAGTATTATGGGAACTACATTGGCTTTGATGACATTTTTCTTCTTTAAATACAAGTTGAAATCGTTACCCGTAATATTTGTTGTATTGGTATTGTTTGTTGTAGCTGTTTTTGCTATACCTTCGGTACGGGAGAAGATGTTTAGGGATAGCGAGAATGTATCTATCGAACAGTTGCAGCGGGGCGAAATCTCGAAAGACGATATTAATAGTAACGCTCGTTTTGCTATGTGGGAAGATTTACAAAGTCGGTTTTATGATGGAAAAGAACTGATGGGTTCGGGGATAGGAAGTGTCCAAAACTATATGTATAGTAATTTCGTGTTTGGAGGCTTGAAAGTGCCTCATAACGATTATGTTCAAATGTCTTGTGACAGTGGTATCATAGGTGTCGTATTATATCTGTTGGTGGTTTTTGCTATTATTGTGCATAGTTTTGTGGTATATCAGAAGTATACCGATGTATCTATAAAGATGTGCGCTATCGTAGCCGGGAGCAGCATGGCCGGGGTTGCTCTTACGATGTACACCGATAATGTGGTCAATTACTCTATGGCAACACTTTCTTATCCATTCGGATTTTATGGAATGATGTTAGGACTTATAAAAGGAGAAAAATAGACAAATGATATCCGTAGTTATACCTTTATATAATAAAGAGGGGCAGATAGCTCATACTTTGCAATCTGTTTTCGCACAGACTTTTCAAAATTTTGAAATTGTCATTGTCGACGATGGCTCGACTGACAACAGTGTGGAGGAAGTAGAGAAATTTGATGACTCTCGTATTCGGTTGATTCATCAAACCAATGCTGGTGTTTCTGCTGCCCGGAATCGAGGAATAGAAGAAGCTCGTGGAGAGTTGATCGCATTTCTTGATGCCGATGATGAGTGGAAGCCGGAGTATTTGGCGACACAGTCCGGACTTTATCAAAAGTATCCCGAATGTAGCGTATATGCTTGTAATTACGAGTTTCGGGATTCCAAGGGGAATGTAACACCTACAATTATCCGCAAATTGCCTTTCGAAGGAGAAGATGGAATACTATCCAATTATTTCGAGGTAGCAAGTTGTTCACATCCTCCATTATGGACATCGGCAGTTGTTATAAAAAAGTCGGCTATACAAGCTATTGGGGGCTTTCCTTTGGGTATCAAATCGGGAGAAGATTTATTGACTTGGGCAAGATTGGCAGTGAGTGGGGTGATTGCTTATTCGAGAAAATCACTAGCGATATTTAATGTAGAAGGCTATTCTGTTACCGAAAAACCTAAACGGCTGCCTGCGGAAGACGATGTGGTGGGGAAAGAACTTAAAAAACTTTTGAAGACTTGCCCGTGTAAAGGTTTGAAATTATATAATGCTCTTTGGCATAAAATGAGAAGTTCGGTGTATTTAAGATTGAATATGCCCCAAAAAAGCATATATGAGGCAGTTATAGCCCTCAGTTACGATCCGTTCAGTTATAAACTTTATGCCTATATACTGTTAAATTTGTTACCTAAAAAAATAAGACCTATTTAGTTATGTTGGCTCCAATTGTGATTTTTGCTTTTAATCGACCAGAGGCATTGCAAAAGCTACTTGATTCATTAAGAATGAATTCTTTTTATGAGGAGTCGGATAAATACATATTTATCGATGGACCTCGTTGTGAAGAAGATAAAGCGAAAGTAGATGAGGTTGTTACAATTGCTCGAAAGGTAGCTTCGAATATATCAATATCTCCTGTAAATAGGGGATTAGGCAATTCAATTATAGCTGGTGTAAGTACGATTATTGCGGAGTATGGTAAAGCGATAGTCTTAGAAGATGATTTGATATGTGCTCCCAATTTTCTTTCTTATATGAATCAAGCATTGGATTTTTATGAGAATGATAATAAGATTATTTCGATTTGTGGATATGGATTAAAAATAAAACGACCGAGAGGATATGTGGGAGATGTCTATCTTTTGGGGAGGTCTTCTTCGTGGGGATGGGCTACATGGAAGGATAGATGGGAACAAATAGATTGGGATATACAGGATTGGAATGAATTTTCTTCCAATAAACAGATGCGTAGAGCTTTTAATAAGAATGGTAGTGATATGTATTCTATGTTAAAGGGGTATATGGAAGGAAAAAATCATTCGTGGGCGATACGGTTTTGTTATAATCAGTTCAAATTAGGGAAATATTCTATTTGTCCGTTTATTTCCAAAGTCGATAATATAGGCTTTGGAGAGGAGGCAACCAACTGTAAACAACGTTATTCTCGGTTTAAGGTAAATATGGACATTGCACATAGTCATGAATTTTTATTTGAAAAAGATATTGAATCGAATAAACGAATAGAGAAACTGTGTTATAGATATCATTCTATAACTTTGAGGTTATATAGTAAAATAAGAAAAACTTTACACATTTAGTAGATATGAATATAGCGATTGTTGGTACCGGTTATGTTGGCTTGGTTTCGGGAACTTGTTTTGCCGAAATGGGTGCTAATGTAACATGTGTAGATGTTGATAAACAAAAAGTTGAAGATTTGCAACAGGGACGAGTCCCTATTTATGAGCCGGGATTGGACGAGATGGTGCTTCGTAATTTTCGGGAAGAACGTCTTAAATTTACAACGGATTTATCATCTTGTTTAGATGATGTAGAAATTGTTTTTAGTGCAGTCGGTACTCCGCCCGATGAAGATGGCAGTGCCGATTTGAAATATGTGTTGGAAGTGGCCCGTACAATAGGTGCTCACATGAATAAGTATGTATTGGTAGTTACGAAAAGTACGGTTCCTGTGGGGACGGCTAACAAGGTAAAAGCCGTGATTCAAGATGAGTTGGATAAACGTAAAGTGAATATAGACTTTGATGTAGCTAGTAATCCTGAGTTTTTGAAAGAAGGTGCGGCCATTAAAGATTTTATGAGCCCTGATCGGGTTGTTGTTGGTGTAGAATCGGAACGAGCAAAGGATTTGATGTCGAAATTGTATCGACCATTTTTGCTTAATAATTTCAGGGTGATTTTTACAGATATTCCATCGGCGGAGATGATTAAATATGCGGCGAATTCGATGTTGGCAACTCGCATCAGTTTTATGAATGATATTGCGAATCTTTGTGAATTGGTAGGGGCCGATGTGAATATGGTTCGAAAGGGAATCGGTTCGGATTCTCGAATTGGAAATAAGTTTTTGTATCCGGGTTGTGGATATGGAGGAAGTTGTTTCCCGAAAGATGTGAAAGCATTGATTAAAATGGCTGAGAAAAAAGGCTATTCAATGAGGGTGCTGAAAGCGGTAGAAGAGGTTAACGAATGTCAGAAATCAATATTGTTTGAAAAACTTCAACGATATTTTAACAACGATTTGAAGGGGCGTACAATAGCTATTTGGGGGCTCTCTTTCAAGCCGGAAACTGATGATATGCGTGAAGCGACGTCTCTGGTAATGATCAAACATCTGTTGGATAACGGGTGTAAATTGAAAGTATATGATCCTGTTGCTATGGAGGAGTGTAAAAGGCGGGTAGGAGACATTTTGGAATATGCACCCGATATGTATGATGCTGTTCTTGATGCAGATGCCTTGATACTACTAACCGAATGGAAACAGTTCAGAATACCTAGTTGGGGAGTAATAAAAAAAGCGATGAAGCAACCATTGGTATTTGATGGGCGCAACATATATGATGCACAGGAGCTGGAAGGGATAGGCTTTGTATATCATTGTATAGGGAGATAAATGAAAATCCTTATTGTCCATAATAATTATGGAAAGTATAGCGGAGAAGAGGCTGTTGTCGATAAGATGGCAGACATGCTTACGTCTCACGGTCATGAGGTGGCGTTTTATCGCCGGACAACCGAGGGTGTAAGAGAATCGGCTGTTGGGAAGATAAAGGGATTCTTGTCGGGGATTTATTCATCGTCCGGAGTGCGAGGTATGCGGGATGCCTTGCGACGGGAACGTCCCGATATTGTGAGTGTGCACAATCTGTATCCGTTTATCAGTCCGGCTGCACTTTTCGAGTGTAAAAAGGCCGGAGTTCCGATCGTTATGACTATACATAATTTCCGATTGATTTGTCCCACGGGATTATTTATGCGTGATGGTTTGCCGTGTGAAGTGTGTTTGGAGCGAGGTAATGAGTGGAGTTGTGTACGATATAACTGCGAATGTAGTCGATTAAAATCGATTGGATATACCCTTCGCAATGTATATGCCCGTTGGACAGGTGCTTATCGAAAGAATGTAGCTGCGTTTGCTTGCATTACCGATTTTCAACGACAGAAGTTGATCGCTGCCGGATATGAAGCCGAAAGGGTAACGGTTATTCCGAATGGTATCGATGCTCCGGCCTCGTATGATTTAACCGGGGGTAATTATGTGGCGTACATCGGGCGATTGAGTTATGAAAAAGGATACGACTTATTGATAGAAGTAGCTCGCAGAAACCCGTCTATTCCGTTTCGATTTGCCGGGGCTAAGCGGGAACAAAGCGATATGGAGATTCCCGGTAATGTCGAGTTCATGGGATATTTACAGCAGGAAGAGCTTTCGGACTTTATTTGTCATTCCCGTTTTGTCGTGATGCCCAGTCGCTGTTACGAGGGGTTCCCTATGGCTATTCTTGAAGCTGCTTGTTACGGTAAACCTACTATCGGGCCGGCTCATGGCGGTTTTACCGAGATTATCGGTCGGGGAGAGCAGGCGATAGGAGACTTGTTCGAGCCTAATAATCTAGATGATTTGGAGCGAAAAGTGGTATCGTTGTGGAACCGTCCCGACGAGATTGCCCGATTGGGTGAGAAGGCTTTCGAGAAACTGAAACGGGAATATTCGTCGGAAGTAATTTATCAAAAATGGGATAGTCTATTTCAAAAGTTAGTATGAAACAATTATGCAAGACCAATTTAGGGGATAAAAATCGCACTAATTGGCTTGGGTGAAAGAGGGTACATTCTGTTGGGTGAAAAGATTGATGTAAAAATTTGTACCGTTTTATTTCTTTCTATTTTCTTCTTAGTGAAACTACGGAAACAGGGACTTTTGAATCGTAAGCAAGAGGCATATTGTCGTAGATTGTATTTCAGTAAATATTTCTCTGTTTCTGTGATTCCCGTGTTTGGGAGGGGAGAGGTGTGAAAAAGATTCGGAACGGTGGAGTAGATAGGGAATAACGAGGAATTATATTTCAAGTAGAGTAAATACATTCACAAACCGGGTAAATAAGTCATCGATGGGCTCGGTCTGAAATCAAACAAGCGGGTAAGATTGTTTTATAGTCGGGATAGGGGAGTTCCGACAGTCACTTTATATATCAATTTTTATGGAGAATTATTTCAATATCAGGTATGAGTTTGATAAACGAGCTGTTTTACAGGCTATCGACGAAGCGTTGTTATTGGGGAAGCCGGGATATATATGTGTCTCGGACGGGGTTATTTTAAGCACAGTAAACCGGGACCCGGATTACAGACAGGTTGTAGATGGAGCTATGTTCTCTATTTGTGACAGTGGTTATGTACCCTTGTATTTGCGATGGATTTATGGCATAGAACGTCACCAGTATTGCGGAAGCGAGATTTTTATGGATATTGTCCATATGAAGCGATATAAAATGGCTTTTCTTGGAACGACGCAAGCGACTTTAAACGGGCTGCAAAATAACTTGTCGGAGATAGATCCACGAATTGCAAACATGTGGTTTTACTCATTACCTTATAAGAGAGTTGAAGAGTTTGACTATCCGGCTATTGCCGAGATGTTGGAAAAAGATGGCGCCGAGATTATTTGGATTGCATTGGGTGCTCCCAAGCAAGAGATATTTATGAGCAAATTGAAACCCTATTTGAAACGAGGGGTGATGATCGCTGTGGGAGCGGCATTCAAATTTTATAGCGGAACCGATGTGAACAGGGCTCCTTATTGGATGGTGCGGGCTCATTTGGAATTTTTGCACCGAATTTATTGCGAACCGAAAAAGCAAATAGGGCGTTGCTCGATGATTGTGGAATCTCTGCCTAAATTGCTTTATCAAGAGTGGAATCGCAAGCGAAAACGTAAAAAATTGGCGGGAAAAACCGAGTGATTGATTCGAGGAAGTAGGCCGGTAGAGCCGAATTTGAAAATTTGATACTACATTTGTCTCTGCTCTCACCTTTCACTATATTTGTAAAATGAAGGAATTGCTTCGGTAAGGAACTCGAATAAGCTCGTTTTTTGCATTCGGCTATATTTTTATGATGACATTATAAATAGATGAAATAATCAATAAAAGCGAATAAATACAGTTATGAAAACAGCGCTAATTACCGGTATTACCGGGCAAGATGGTTCATTTCTTGCAGAATTTTTATTGGAAAAGGGCTATGAAGTGCACGGAACGATCCGTCGGTCTTCGGTAGACTACCGTGAACGTATAGCCCATTTGGAAGGTCGGCCTCATTTCCATTTGCATTATGCCGATTTAGGAGACTCGATGAGTCTGATTCAGGTGGTCGGGAAAGTAAGGCCCGATGAAATATATAATTTGGCAGCTCAAAGCCATGTACAAGTGTCATTCGATGCCCCGGAATTTACAGCCGATGTAGATGCCACCGGTGTGCTTCGCATTCTTGAAGCCGTCCGCCAATGTGGTTTGGCCGAAACTTGTCGCATTTATCAGGCTTCGACGTCGGAGTTGTATGGTAAGGTAGAACAAGTTCCACAAAACGAACAGACTCCATTCCACCCGTACAGCCCTTATGCAGTGGCCAAGCTCTATGGATTTTGGATTGTCAAAGAGTATCGTGAGGCTTATAATATGTTCTGCTGTTCGGGTATCTTGTTTAACCATGAATCGGAACGTCGGGGGGAGACTTTCGTGACTCGTAAGATTACATTGGCCGCCGCTCGTATTGCACAAGGGAAACAAGAGAAGCTCTATTTGGGAAATCTTTCGTCGTTGCGAGATTGGGGATATGCCAAGGATTATGTAGAGTGCATGTGGCTCATTTTACAGAATGATAAACCGGAGGATTTTGTGATTGCCACCGGTGTACAGCATTCGGTACGGGAGTTTTGTCAGTTGGCATTCCATCATGTAGGTATAGAATTGGATTTTGTAGGCGAAGGGGAGAATGAAAAGGGAATAGATCGGGCGACCGGAAAGATCATTGTCGAGGTCTCTCCTGATTTTTATCGTCCTACCGATGTGGTGAATTTGTGGGGTGACCCGACGAAAGCGAAGAAAGAGTTGGGGTGGAATCCCATGAAGACCTCTTTTGAAGAATTGGTGAAGATTATGGTCGATGCCGACATGGCGAAAGTGGCGGTCGAGAGAGCCGGAGACGAGATTCGCATGAACTTGGCTGAATATCTGGAAAAGGGTATTGTTAAATAAGAAAAGAATCGGTATGGAAAAGAGTGCCAAAATATATGTAGCCGGACATCACGGATTGGTGGGATCGGCTATTTGGAAGAATTTGCAGGAAAAGGGTTACACCCATTTGATAGGTCGTTCTCATAAAGAATTGGATTTGCTCGACGGGGTTGCTGTGAAGAGATTCTTTGACGAAGAGCAACCGGAGTATGTGATTCTGGCGGCCGCTCATGTGGGGGGAATTATGGCAAACAGTATCTATCGGGCAGATTTTATCTATCAAAACCTGCAAATACAGCAGAATGTCATCGGTGAAAGTTTCAGACATGGAGTAAAGAAATTGTTGTTCTTGGGCAGTACTTGCATTTATCCGCGTGATGCTCGACAGCCGATGAAAGAGGATGCATTGTTAACTTCTCCGTTGGAATATACGAACGAGCCGTATGCGATTGCCAAGATTGCCGGTTTGAAAATGTGTGAAAGTTTTAATTTGCAATATGGAACCAACTATATTGCTGTAATGCCTACTAACCTCTATGGCCCTAACGATAATTTCCATTTGGAGCGAAGCCATGTGTTGCCTGCTATGATTCGTAAAATACATTTGGGAAAATGTTTAATGATGGACGATTGGGGCGCTGTTCGTAAAGATCTATCGTTGCGGCCAGTGGAGGGTATCGACGGAACCGCCACGACAGGAGCTATTCTCACGGTGTTGGGTAAGTATGGTATTTATCCCGATTATGTGGAATTGTGGGGGACCGGGAAACCGTTACGTGAGTTTTTGTGGAGCGAGGAGATGGCCGATGCTTCGGTATATATTCTCGAACATGTCGATTTCTCTGATGTGAAAGGTGATAACCCGGAAGTAAGGAATTGCCATATCAATATCGGAACAGGTAAAGAAATAACCATAGCTGCTTTGGCTCATCGGATACGGGAAGTTGTCGGTTATGAAGGAGAGATTCGGTTCAATGCCGATAAACCGGACGGGACCATGCGTAAATTGACCGATGTTTCCAAACTACATGCTTTGGGGTGGCATCATAAAATCGAGATAGAGGAGGGGGTACAAAAGATGTACGATTGGTATATCGCAGACCACACGGATTTGTTTCGTTAAGATAGTTCTACCTAACATATAAAAAAGCCCAGAAAGAACTCAATCTTTCTGGGCTTTTTTATATTTGACTTTTACAGAATATGGCTTGGCTCAAAATAAAACGAATTTATTTTAAGCCCGCTTTCCGTAATGTTTTTTGTTGAAGATGGTTAGTCTGTCCAGCTCATTAACTTACGGAGAAATGGAGTCAGTTCGTCAGCCATTCGTTGTTGTTGTAAAAGGCTGGGATGCCAGCTTGCTCCGTATCCTAATTCTCCGGTTTGGGGAGTCATATCGAAACGATATACTTCGAGGTCTCCGGCTTTGTGAAGTGTATCGGAGAGTCGGTCGAGCGTATTTTTAACCAGAGACAACGACTCGCCATGAAGCATACAGCCTGTAAGCCACACGATTTTGGCTTTTGGATAATTATTGCGTACTGTTTTATGGAAAGCGAGATAGGCATTATACAAACGATCCGTATCATAACCGGGCGTGCTGGTATCATTTGTACCGAGGTTTATGCATACGACATCTGGGATATATCGGGAGAAGTCCCAAATTTCGGAGGAATCATTGAAAAGAGTTTGATTATACATGGCAGGCATACAGTCTGGACTGCCTTCACGTGGCCCGTTATAATTTCGGTAGATACCTATTCCACTACGAGCTATTGCAAAATGTTGGGCATGGAGGTTTCGGGCAGTGATTGCAGCGTAGGTGTAATAGTGATTTTCCGTTTCTTCGGTAAAGGGATCGGAGGCTTCAACACTCTCTATTCCATATCCGCATGTGATGGAATTACCGATAAATTCTATTTTGCGTTGTGGAAGGTTTGGCGGGGATACCAAGTTTTTCCCTTTGTCAAGCAAAAAGCCTTTGAATTCCGGTTGACGATGGAAAGCCTCTATTACATTCATGATAGCCACAGTATGAACCGTATCGTTTAGTGCTGTGGCAAGGGTAACGATCGAGTCGGAGGGGGAATTGAATGAAATTTTGAAAGGGGCAGCATTGTCTATCTTTACCATAAAAAATCCACTCATGGGCTTGGCATACATTTTTAGAGATGTACCCCGGAATGAAGCCCGTATTTGAACTCCGGGATAATTGAAACGAATAGCATCCGGAGCTTTATGGCTGATACGACCTATGTATTGAATGTATCGGTGCGAGGAATTTATAAACTCTCCTTGCAAAGAAAGAGTTTTCGAGAAAGAGCTGAACCCTGTCCATAGCAGGGCAATAGTAAAGAAAAAAAGTTTTTTCATCGTTTTTTATGAGTATTATAAGGAGACAAAGATAATATTATTTTGTAATTATTGCAATGAGTGAAATCGATAGAAATGCCTCCATTTTTATAAAAAGAAAGAGGTATCCTCACGGACACCCCGTCTGAAATTATAAACATCAAAAATAAAAGTTCTTTATAGAATTAGTTTAGTGTCGAAGGTCTGTTATATGTTATAGAAAATAGTTTACTGGTTCTGTCGCCGTTATTGGTCGATAAATTGGAACTTTCGGCATTGTATCTTACAACGACGTTAATATCTGTGTCACTCGGATATTGAGGTAATTTGAAAGAAATATAGTCCGAGCTTTTGCTATCTTTGATATTCCCTTTTTCATATATGAGAAAGAGAGTATCTGTTTTAGCCTCTGGATTGTATAATTTAGGTTGGACTAGCTTCAAAGAGCTCGGATCACCGTTTTCTACATCATGTTTGACATATGCAAAAGTCAATATCGTGTCGTCTTTGCGATAGCTTAGGAAAGGTTCTACACCATATAGTGTGGGCAATGTGTCACTAGCGAAAGAGGATATAGAATTGTCGAATGTATAGTTTTTACAATCGAATTTATGTACCCCTGCAATCGTGGCATTGTATATACCTTGCGCCAATTGGGTTCCCTGATTATCGAAATCGATGGTCGTGGTAGCTAATATTCTGTCGCCTACTTCTAACCTTTCACCTTGTAATTCTGCGCTTGTCGCAGATATACCGGCTCGGTCTATAAACATATAGGAAGTTCCTGTCGAAGTTTTATAGATACTGCCCGTAGAGTATACAGATAAGGTATTTCCACCGTCACCTAAACAGCCGGAAAATGATAAAACGCCACAGAGTAAAATTAGAATAGATACAAGTTTCAATGTGTTCATTATTTTTTTGTTCTTAGTTTATAAATGTTGTTCGTTTAAAAGCCAGTTCTTATTCCCAACGTTAATCCAAAGTTGAAAGGTTTATCTTTCCATATATTGTGTATACTCGAATTATTCTCGATATAATATGCGATATGAGGCTCCAAATAAAGTTCCGTTTGCTTATACAGTGTGAGAGCCGCTCCCAATTTGGCCTGTACAGAGAATTGTACATTTTCATGTTCGAGCTTTTTATACCCAGACCCGGAAATTCCTTCGTCGTGTCCTTCGTCTTTCTGTTGTCCGGTAAGGTAAAAATCAACCTTTCCTCCCGCAGAAGCATAAAAAGATGCTCGTTTCACTCGGGCAAATCGATATATAATATCTATGGGAATACCTAAATAATGTAATTCTTGACTACCGTTTCCGTTGGTTGAATGATATTTGGAGTATAAATAAGTGTATATTATACCTGATTCTAACTCCCAATTTTTTGCCAAACTTTTGGAAACTGTGGCTCCCACAGATAATGGCATCTTGTGGTCAAATTCATAAACTGGATTCCTTCTTGCCGACATCATCATTAGCGGATTTCTCGTGCGAATAGCTTTTGCTGGATTCTTACTGTTTCCAGAGGTCGCATTGGATGCCATAAGTCCGAATTTTAGCCCATTGCTTTTACCCTTTTTCATCGATTCGGTAATTGCAAGATCGGCCTCTTTCAGTTTTTTGCCGTCATTTTCGAAATCTTCTAACTTTTTCCGATAGGATTGTGAATCGTATTGTTCTGATTTCGTATTGTTAGATCTGTTTTCTACTTGGGATTCATTCATTTTATTCGTTTCGACGATTTCAATTTTTGAGTCAGTTTGAGTTTCTTGCTTTGTTTGACTCTGAGACTGAGGCGATGAAACCGGTAAAAATTTGGGTGTCTCTACCGAAGGAGATTCAATACTTGAATGAAGATTTGAAATAGAAGGTTGTGTTATTGTGGGAGCTGTGTAATCCTCATTAACAGCGAGAGGTGCGGATATTTCTTTATCCGGATATTGCCATAAAGCCACCGTAACGATAACACCCATAACGATTGCAGCGGCCGAATACCACATGATACGACGATAGAGGGGTACTTTATTGGGTACTCTTTTAAGCAATCTCGACTCAATACCCGACCACATGGCATCCGGAACATCGGATTCATGTTGTACCAGTTTGGTGCGTATTGCTTTTTCGAAATTCTGATCGTCTATCATTAATAGATTGTTATCAATACCTGTTTACTTTAATTCTTTAATCCATTTTTGCAGCAATCTTTTTGCCCGTGTATACTGCGATCTCGAAGTACTTTCATTGATGTTTAAAGTCTCGGCTATTTCTCTATGTGAATAGCCTTCGATAGCAAACATATTGAAAACCGTCCGAAAGCCCGGAGGTAGTTGCGCGATGAGTTCCATCAATTCATCGGCCGAGATTTTTTCTACGGCAGAGTAGTCGGCCTCTTGCTGTGGTTCTAACGCATTTAACTCGACTCCGTTTCTTAACAGATCGTTTTTGCGTAAAGCCTCTAATGCCGTATTGACAAAAATACGCCGCATCCATCCTTCAAAAGAACCTTCGTAACTGTAACTCCGTATGGAAGAAAAAACTTTGATAAATCCGTCTTGCAAAAAGTCTTCTGCCATTTCTCGATTATCGGCATAACGCAAACACACTGACATCATTTTGCGAGCAAAAGTTTCGTAAAGTAACTTCTGCGCTCGAACGTCGTTGTTTTTACAAGCTTCTATCAGCTCTTTTTCATTCATACCGATTTACTCGGCCTGAGTTACTTCTACATTAAATAGATGTAATCAAACCCTTTTTTGCTGCATGAGATAAAAAATAATATAGCAGTTCTTTGTTAAATAATATTATATCAAAGAACCGCTAAGTGTGGAAATAGGCCAGCCTTCTCACTCCAATTTATGAATAATCAGCCCAGATCTTAATTTAGGTTCGAACCATGTTGTTTTGGGTGGCATTATGTTACCCGTATCCGCTATGTCCATCAGTTGTTTCATCGATACCGGATATAGAGCCAAAGCCATTTTCATTTCACCGCTGTCGACTCTGTGTTGCAATTCTTCGAGTCCCCGGATTCCTCCGACGAAATCGATTCGTTTGTCCGAACGTAAATCTTTTATACCCAAAATATCCCTGAGAATTAGGTCGGAAGATATAGTTACATCGAGTATTCCTATGGGATCGTTATCGTCGTATGTACCTTCTTTTGCCGTTAAGGAATACCATTTTCCATCTATATATAGAGAAAAATTATGTAGCTTTTTCGGTTTATATATTTGCACTCCTTTTTCTTCGACAATGAAATTTTCTTTTAGTTTTTCAAGAAATTCATGAGGGGTAAGTCCGTTCAGGTCTTTTACAACTCGGTTGTAATCGATAATCTGTAATTGAGATGCAGGGAAGCAGACTGCTAAGAAATAATTGTATTCTTCGTCACCGCGATGATTGGGATTTTGCCGGGCTTTTTCATTCCCCACTAGGGCGGCAGCAGCCGTTCGGTGATGTCCGTCAGCAATATATAAACTGGGAATTTGTGCAAATAGTTCTGTAATTCGAGCTATCGTTTTATCGTTGTCGATTACCCAAAAATGGTGTCCGAATCCATCGGGAGCTACAAAATCATATTCAGGAGAAACAGAAGTTTCTTGTTTGATGATTGCATCGAGTTCTGTATTATCAGGATAAGCGAAGAATACCGGTTCGATGTTGGCATTATTGATACGCACATGTTTCATACGGTCTTCCTCTTTATCTCGCCGAGTAAGTTCGTGCTTTTTAATTACTCCCGACATATAGTCTTCGACGCATGCACCTACGACCAATCCATATTGAGTATGTCCGTTCATGGTTTGAGCGTAGATGTAATAATGTTCTTTGTTATCTTGTACCAACCAACCTTTCTCTTGGAACATATTAAAGTTCTCTACCGCTTTTTGATAAACTTCTGGACTATGTTCGTCCGTACCGGAAACAAAATCGATCTCAGGTTTAATAATATGGTAGAGCGACTTTTCATTACCATCGGCTTCTTGGCGCGCTTCTTCTGAATTGAGAACATCATAAGGTCGTGAGGCCACCTGCTCGACGAAATCTTTCGGAGGACGTATTCCCTTGAATGGTTTAATCTTTGCCATAGTAGATAGAGGTTAGGTTAGTTATTATTTATTGGAGAGGATAATCGTTTGTTCACGATCCGGTCCCACCGATACAATTTGGATAGGTACTTGTAATTCTTTTTCCAAAAATGCGATATAATCATTGAACTTCTGGGGAAATTCTTTTTCTGTGTGAATCTTAGTCATATCGGTTTTCCAGCCCGGAAGTTCTACATAAACCGGTTCAATATTTTCTTCAATAGAGTAGGGGAATTCAGTAGTTTCTTTTCCATTTATCCGATAAGCGACACAAGCCTTAATGGTTTCGAAAGAATCGAGAACATCGCTTTTCATCATGATTAGTTTGGTTACTCCATCTATCATAATCGCGTATTTCAAGGCTACCAAATCGATCCAGCCGCAGCGTCGTTCTCGTCCTGTCACAGCACCGTATTCATGGCCGAGGTCTCGTATTTTCTTTCCGGTTTCGTCGAATAGTTCAGTTGGAAAGGGGCCGCTTCCTACCCGGGTACAATAGGCCTTGAATATACCATACACTTCTCCGATTTTACTAGGAGCAACGCCCAATCCGGTACATGCCCCGGCACATACGGTATTCGATGACGTGACGAACGGGTAAGAACCGAAATCGACATCAAGCATCGTTCCTTGCGCTCCTTCGGCGAGGATAGATTTTCCTTCTTTCAGGTAATGATTGATAACGTGTTCGCTGTCAATGATTTTAAATCTTTTCAAGTATTCGATAGCTTCGAACCATTTGGGTTCCAATTCGTCTATGTTGTAATCGTAATTAAGAGAGCGAAGAATATTTTCGTGTTTAGTTTTTGCCGTGGTATATATTTTTTTGAAATCGAGGAATATGTCGCCTACGCGAACACCGTTTCTACTGATTTTATCGGAATAGGTGGGGCCGATACCTTTTCCTGTGGTCCCGATTTTGGAGCTTCCTTTCGCAGCTTCATAAGCCGCATCGAGAATTCGGTGTGTGGGTAAAATCAGGTGAGCTTTTTTTGAAATGTAGAGGCATTGGGTGAGATCGTGTCCGCTTTCGGCTAAACTTTCGGCTTCTTCTTTGAACAGAATAGGATCCAAAACTACGCCATTCCCGATGATATTTATTTTCCCTCCTTGAAAAATACCCGAAGGAATAGAGCGTAAAACATATTTTTCGCCTTTGAATTCCAGTGTATGGCCGGCATTGGGGCCTCCCTGAAAGCGAGTGATTATATCATAATTGGGTGTCAATACATCAACGACTTTACCTTTACCTTCGTCGCCCCATTGCAATCCTAAGAGAACATCGACTTTCATAATTTGAGTGTTATGTAAACTTTAATTCGGTTTATTTCTTTTCGATTTTATCTTTTTTGTTTTTGTTGCTACATCGGCTACAAATGCCATAGACATACAGGGTATAGTACGATGTATTGAATTTATTGAATTTGCGAGTATTCAAATTGGACATCAAATCCAAATCTTTTACTTCCCTGACTTTACCACATTTCATACAGATGAGATGATGATGGTTGGCATTATATACTCGTTCATACTGTGCCAGATTACTCCCGAATTGGTGTTTGCGCACTAAGTTGGCTTCGAGTAACAGATCTATCGTGTTATAGACCGTGGCTTTGCTTACTCTATATCCATTTTGGATCATAGCTTCATATAGAGTTTCTACATCGAAGTGTTGAGTTGTCGTGTATATTTTCTCCAATATAGCAAACCGTTCCGGGGTTTTTCGTAAATTCCGGGATTCTAAAAATTGTATAAACAACTGTTTTACAGTTTCTTTTGATTTTTCTTCTGGCATGGTAAACAACCTATGTTACAAATTTAGCTATTTTTGTATTACAAGCAAAACAAATTCAGTTTGAATCGTATCTCGAAAATTCTTTGAACAGTTCCTTTTCTTGGTTTAATTCATCGAATAAGTTACTGTATAACTCATTGTTCTCGAATGAGTTTTTTAAATACGACAGAATATAGACAGAAAGTTTGTCATGATGCATGGCTTGTTTGAGATAATTGACGGCAGGAAAAGCTAAATTGACATTTGGGTCTGCCACTTTTTTTAGTGCGATATCGGCTATCTGCTCGAATATCGAAATGTCGTTTATTTCGTGGTGGTCGATAAGCCAAGCTGTCGCTAACTGCAATCCGGTATACTGTCGTATCATCTTGTCGGAGAGACTCCATGACAGTGCTTTTCGAGGTGCGAATCGGAGTCGGCGGAACAGGCTTTTACAGCATATATCGGCAATTTCGATATTGGGCATATTCGTGACCCACTTTTCTGCTTCATCTTCGTTAAATTCATCTGAGGGGTAGAGCATAGGCGCCAGCATCATCGATTCACGCACGGCGGTATCGTTCCACAAAGCATTTGCCAGTTGAGCATCCGCCGGTATCTCTTCGGCTATTTTTTTTAACAGGGGTAATGTTAGTCCAAAGTTTATTTTGTAGTTGGCTCCGAGATTTCTCATGTTTTGAGAAACGATCCCGTTCATTGCCTGTCTGAATTTAAGTTTTATGTCTTTGATTCTTTGTTGCATGATGTGTAATTGAAATTTGTTGCAAGATACAAATTAAAAATAAGCGAGTAAAGATGTTTTGTAGAAAAAGAGCACCCCGATATATCTGGCATATATCGGGGTGAGGGTAGTATCGTTGTATCGATTATTTACAAACAACGGGTATAGACGTATAGATAGGCAGAGGAGAATAGTCTTTGGAGTATCTCAACATTTGCTCGGCATATCCTTCGTTATAGGAGATTTGTATGTCGGTTATATTTCCGTTCTCGTCGGTGATAGGTGTATAGACCGGATTTACAAATCCTTTGTACGGAGCTATGTGTAGGTTTTCATATCGAGCCAATACCTCATTGTGCAAATCTTGGTCGACAATTACTCCATACTCCTCGACTAAGTTTTTACCGCTTTCGTAATCACCTTCCGATTTTATCCGTTGTACTTCGGCCAGTAATTTACCGAACAAACTCCGTAGTTTTTCATAATCATTGATGACAACGTAAGTTTTTCCATCACGTTTGGCAAATTCCACGACATTGTCGGCTTTACCATGTTCGTAGGCCCAACGGGCGATTAATTGGCGATTACGCATGTGCGACTCTTCTATGTTTTTTCCCGGTTCTATGCGGGTGAGCTGAGTCATGAGCCCGTTCATCATGTATTTGTAATAAGCTGCTTTGTAAGCATCTTCCGAAGGAAGAAGACCTAATTCCAATATTTTGGGATCGGCCATATAATATAGAGCGAACAAGTCGGCACGAGCTTCTTCCAATGTGGAGCTATATGCTTTTAATGCATCGGGATCTACACCGGGTAACAATTTACCGGATCCATGACCCAAGCATTCGTGTAAATCGGTGTGAAGGTTGTCGGCTTGGAAGAGGTAGTTATTCATCAAATTCCGTTCGGTATCGCTCCATACGAACTCATCGTTGAATCCGTTACCTTGCGCGGCTTTCTCGTAAGCCTCGGTAATGTTTTCGATCGTTACCGATTTTGATCCGTGAATGTGGCGAATCCAGTTAGAATTGGGTAAATTGATACCTATGGGGGTGGAGGGGTAACAGTCTCCGGCTAACATGGCCGCTGTGATTACTTTGGCTGAAACACCTTTTACTTTATCTTTTTTGAATCGAGAATCCACCGGAGAATTGTCTTCGAACCATTGAGCGTTATCGCTGATCGTATGAGTCCGTTCCGATGCTTCGAGATTTTTAAAGTTGACGATAGATTCCCAGCTCGCTTTCATGCCCAATGGATCGCCGTAAGTTTCGGTAAAGCCGTTGACAAAATCTACTTGGGAATCGAGATCTTTTACCCAGAGAATGGCATATTCGTCGAATTGTTTCAAATCACCGGTTTGGTAATAATCGATGAGTTTCTCGATGACTTCTTTCTGTTGTTCGTTTTCTGCTACGCCGGCAGCTTTTTCGAGCCAATATACAATCTTCTCGATAGCTTCGGTATAGAGTCCGCCCACTTTATAGGTTTCTTCTACGATTTTTCCGTTACGTTTTACTAAACGACTATTCAGTCCGTACGAGATAGGAGTTTCGTCTTTGGGATTTTTCATTTTGTTGTAAAACGCTTCTGCCTCGGCCTGAGTTACACCATCGTAATAATTGCATGCCGAGGTGACGATGAGGTCTTCACCGGCAGCTTGATTTACTCGTTTGGGCATGACCGAGGGATCGAAAATAACAGGAGTCAATGTATTGAGTAGATCGTCTACACTTGCACCAGTAGTTAGAGGAAGTGTTTTAGGGTCGAGCGATTTAACAGCTTCGGTAAAAAATTCTTGTGAAAATTCGGGAACAAATTTGTCACAGCCGTAGTGATGGTGAATTCCATTTGAAAACCACACCCGTTTCAGATAAACTTCAAAATTTTTGAAATCCTGACTTTCGCGGTCTCCGGTATAGTTTTGATAGATTGCTTCGAGAGTGCGGCGAATGGCCAAGTTCCATTTTCCGTTTTGGTCATAAAGTATATCCCGGCCGTATGCCGCAGCTTCGGAGAGGTAATAAACCAATTCTTTTTGTTTTAAAGATAATTCCTCGAATCCGGGAACTTTGTAACGCAGGATTTCAAGATCGGCAAACGATTCTACGGTGTAATCGAAGTCGTCTTTTTCCTGTTTGGTAGCACAAGATGCTAAGATAAGCAATGAAGCCATTGTACAAACAATTTTTTTCATATAACGTGATTTTTTGAAATTTGGTTTATTCTACATACAAGACTAACCCTTTCAAGTATTCACCTTCTGGGTGATAGATATTAACCGGGTGGTCGGCGGGTTGAGTCAGTTGGTGTAAAATGCGGACATTGCGTCCCGATTGTGCTGCGGCGCTGAAAACAGCCAATCTGAAATTTTCTTTACTTACTACTTGCGAACAAGAGAATGTGAATAATATTCCTCCCGGACGAATTTTTTCGAATGCTTTTGCATTCAGTTTTCGATAACCTTGCAAAGCATTATTCAATACTTTTTTATGTTTTGCAAATGCCGGTGGATCGAGAATAATTAAATCATATTGATCTCCCATAGTATCCAAAAATTTGAACGCATCTTCGGCAAATGCTTGATGCCTATTATCTCCGGGGAAGTTCAACTCTACATTTTTGCAGGTCAGATCGATAGCTTTCGAAGAGCTGTCGACCGAATGTACCAATTTGGCATTACCCCGCATGGCGTAAAAAGAGAAACCACCGGTATAGCAGAACATGTTTAAAACCGATCGTCCGTGAGCGTAGCGTTCGAGCAAGGCCCGGTTTTCCCGTTGGTCTACGAAGAACCCGGTCTTTTGCCCACGAACCCAATCGACATAAAATTTCAGTCCGTTTTCCGTGGCGATATTAGGAGCGTCGCCCCCCAACAGATATTCGTTTTCTGCATCAAGTTCTGCTTTATAGGGGAGAGTAGTTTCCGATTTGTAGTAGATATTGTCTATCGCATTTCCCAGAACCGATTTCAACGCTTGGGCTATTTGATGACGGGCGTAATGCATGCCCGGTGTATGAGCTTGCATGACAGCTGTTTTATTATATAAGTCGATGATAAGCCCCGGTAAATTGTCTCCTTCTCCATGTACCAATCGGCAGGTATTGTTATACTCTCCGTTAAGGAGACCGAGGCTTAATCGCACATTATATGCCTCTTGCAATCTTTTGAAGTAGAATTGCTCGTTTATTTCTTCCTGTTTAAAAGTCAATATACGAACGGCAATACTACCGATTTGGTATTGGCCTATACCGATAAAATTTCCTTGATGGTCTGTTACCTCGACGATATCTCCTTCTTCTGGTTGTTTCTCAAAGCGATATATCGCTCCTGAGAATACCCATGGGTGGAATCTGTGGAACGAGTCTTCTTTCCCCGGTTTTAATGTTATTTTAATGTAGTCCATAGTCTGTTACTTAAAGAAAAATCGGAATATATCGTTTCCATTAGCATAAATCAATAATGCAAATAGGAAGAGCATGCCTCCCATTTGTGCGTATTCCATAAATTTATCGTTCGGTTTCCTTCTTGTAATCACTTCGTATAATAGGAATAAGACATGTCCTCCGTCAAGAGCAGGAATAGGTAAAATATTCATGAAGGCTAATATGACCGATAGAAATGCCGTCATGCTCCAAAAAGCCTCCCAGTCCCATGTTGCCGGGAATATACTTCCGATAGCTCCAAATCCTCCTAAACTTTGAGCTCCTTCTTTGGTGAATACATATTTCATACTACTTACGTAGCTCTTCAATTTGTCCACTCCCAATTCTATCCCTTTGGGAAAAGATTCCCAGAATCCATAATGTTCTGTGACTATTGCATAACTATCGCTCAAAGGAGCAATGGCTATGCCTAATCGTCCCAAAGAATCTGTCATGATTTCTGTCGTTTTCACTTCTGAGCCTCGGGAGTAGACAACCGACACGCTGGTGTTAGGTTTGGATTCCAGTATTTTGTGCATTTCATTTAGCGATGATGCCTTTTCTCCATCGATCGATTCTATATGGTCTCCCTTTTGCAGACCGGCTCGTGCTGCCCCGGTGTTGGGGGAGGCTTCGAACACGACAGAAGGAATACGGTATAATGCGAACAGTTCTTCTTTATCGATCAATCGTAACATAAAGTTTTTGGGGATTTCGATAGTTACTGTATCGTTATCTCGCAAAACTTTCACCTCTTTGGCGTCTACTATTTTTTGAAGGGTCTCGCTCGACATATAATTCAAATCGACACCGTCGGCTGAGAGAGGAATATCTCCGTTTTGGAATCCTATGTTTTTTGCCGACTCACAGTATTCCATGCCGGCGTAAGCGTTTTTGAACGGTATATAAGATGTTCCCCATGTATAGATGATCATCGAATAGATGAAGACGGCCAAAATGAAATTAAATACAACGCCCGCTACCATAATTAGGAGCCTTTGCCATGCCGGTTTCGACCGAAATTCCCACGGTTTGGGCGGCTGGCTCATTTGTTCTCTGTCCATCGATTCGTCGATCATTCCCGAAATCTTCACATATCCTCCGAACGGTAGCCAGCCGATTCCATATTCGGTATAGCTATTTTTAGGTTTGAATTTGAAAAGAGAAAACCACGGATCGAAAAACAGATAGAATTTTTCAACCCGAACCTTGAACATTCGGGCGAATATAAAGTGTCCGAATTCGTGGAAAATGACTAATATGGAGAGGCTTAATAGTAGTTGTATTGTTTTTATTAAGAATGTTTCCATTAATAATGCTATTTTTTATTGATATGATTTAACAAGTTCGGTCGCATAATTGCGGGCTAATTTGTTTGTGTGGACGTAATCCTCATATTCGGGTGACTCGATAAATTCTATGTGCTCCATTGTTTCAGAAACAATGTGGGCAATGTCGGGGTAGGCAATCGTGTCGTTAAGGAAACCGGCTACGGCTATTTCGTTGGCCGCATTCATAATGCAGGGCATATTCCCACCTGTTGCGACAGCGTCAAATGCATATCGTAACAAAGGAAATCGTTCGAAATCGGGATACTCGAATGTGAGTTCGGAGTATTGTTCGAGTGTCAATTTCGGAGCCGAGCTTTCCAAACGAGCAGGATAGGACAAGGCGTATCGAATGGGGAGTCTCATATCTTGGGTTCCCAGTTGAGCTTTGACAGATCCATCTTTGAATTGAACCATAGAGTGCACGATAGATTGCGGGTGTACGGCAATTTCTATGTTTTGAGGGGATACGTCGAACAGCCATTTGGCTTCGATCATTTCAAAGCCTTTGTTCATAAGTGTTGCAGAATCTATGGTAATTTTATGTCCCATGTGCCACTTGGGGTGTTTTAAAGCGTCGCTTTTGGTAACATGCGCCATCTGTTCTGCCGTGAATTTTCGGAATGGTCCGCCGGATGCCGTTAAAATGATTTTCTCGATAGGATTATCTCCTTCGCCAACTAAGCACTGGAAAATAGCAGAGTGCTCCGAATCGACAGGAATAATAGGTGTCCGGTATTCGAGAGCAAGGCGTTTGATGAGATCTCCGGCAACTACCAATGTTTCTTTGTTGGCCAAAGCAATGGTCTTATGGGCTTCGATAGCTCGTATAGTGGGTTTTAATCCCGAATATCCTACCATTGCCGTGACTACTATATCGATGGGTGCTGCCTCTACGATTTCAGAAATGGCATTTTCTCCCGCATATATTTTTATAGGGAAATCTTTTAGAGCTTCTTTCAGCTTGTTATAATGAGCTTCGTTGGCTATTACTACCGAATCGGGATTAAAATGTTTGGCCTGTTCTATCAGCAAATCAACGTTATTATTCGCTGTTAATGTGTATACCTCGAACAAGTCGGGATATTCGGCGACAACTTCTAATGTTTGAGTTCCAATCGATCCGGTAGAGCCTAATATTGCTAATTGCTTTTTCATTCGGTTTAAGAGGTCAAATCTCAATTTTAACTTTACAAAGGTATAAAATAAAGTGTATCTTTAATGAATCGGGATTAGAAAGTGATATATTTTTCCGGGTCTAACGACTGACCCATGTGCCACAATTGAAATTCGGCCACACACGATTGTTTTGAGGATTTACCATCTTCCCACCCGGTCACGGCTATTTTTTCACCTCCCGATACTTTATCTCCTATGTTTTTAAGAATCCCCGAATTATATTTATAGACCGACAGGTAATTATTGCTGTGCTGTATATATACGACATATCCGTAATCGATTGTATAACCGGCGGAAACAATCGTGCCATCGAGTACGGCAGAAACAGCTGTATTTCTGGGGCATTGTATGTCGATACCGAAATGTCCTTCTTTGGGGTTATAGGCTTTGATTATTTTGCCTTTTAGCGGAGGGTAAAACAGTTTTCCGTCGATAGGAGTAGTCGGGGTAAAAACATTTAGCGTGTATTTTTCTTCTTGTTCATATTGCTTGATATAGTTTGCCATCAGTTTGGATTCCGGTAGAAGAGTATCTGTCGTTGTGGAAAGCAGACTGTCGGCTTGTTGTCCGATAGAATCTATTTTTATTTCACCGGTAAGTATGGAAGCAAGATTTTTTATATATGCGTCGCGACGCTGTACTTCTGCCGCCAAAGAATCGACTCTAAGGATTTTATCAACCATTTCGATTCGTTCTTCTGTTTTCAAATATCCGGGTAATAAATTTTTTACAGGTGTACCTACGATTACAGAGAGTATAGCTACGACAATCAGACCAATGAGAAGAATGGCGGTCATTATGGCTCCAAATCGAGAAAAACAAATAGTCCATACATCTTCAAGAGAGCTTTCGTTGAAAAATGTGAGTTTGTATTTGGAGCGTTTTTTCGAGAAAAAATCAGAATTTTTTTTATTTCGTTTCATAAATAATTACCTCTGTTATTCGATGGGTAAAAGTTTCGCATTCATCGGTATGTGCAAATTTAATAATTTATTACCAACCGGTATAACCTGTTTTCATTTTTTATAAGAAGCTTATATAGCCTAAATAATATAGAATTTTACTATCTCTTTTTTCGACGGTTGGTGAACACATTCTTTTATCTGTTTGTTTTAATTTACAAAAACGGATAATAGCGTTTGACTTATGCTCCTGTTTTTTTGAAATGTAATTGCAAAATTGTATAACTAAAACAAATTAAAATGAAAACAAATTTCTTTTATTTAGCAGTAGCCATAGCTACAACTTCGCTTTTCTGTTATTCCGAATCGGCAGAAGCTCAAGCGATTATTGTTGAAGAAGATGTTTCGGTAACAGAGGTTATACCTACCAAGCCTCGGTATTATTCTGATAGTCATAAAAATAACTGGTTTATTTCGATAGGAGCCGGAGGTCAAACTTTTTTGACCGAACATGTAGGAGATGCTCAATATACGCTGGCTATGGACTTTGCTATCGGTAAATGGATCAGCCCGTATTTGGGATTCCGGTTATCTGCAATGGGAGGTGCTTTACATACCAATTGGCCGCTTGCCGAAGGAGTGATGACACATATGCGTTATGCTGCGGTTTACGGTGATATCATGTGGAATATGTTTAATACTTTCCACGGTTATAACGAGGATCGTGTATTTTCTATCATACCTTTTGCCGGAGCCGGTGGTATTTATTCGTTTCATAATACTCCATATAATAATAAAACGTATGCTTTCCCTATAACAGCCGGTATTAAGCTGAATTTCAGATTGTCGCATTATGTCGATTTCTTCTTGGAGGGACGAGGTAATTTAATTGGCGATCATTTTAATGGAATTGTTGAAGGAATAGAAGTCGAAAGTGTTATTTCGGCAATCGGAGGTTTTTCTATTAAATTCGGCAAAGACCGATTTAAGGCATACGATGCTTATGCCGATCAAATGGTTATCGGCGATTTGAATAATAGGGTTAATGCATTGAGGGCTCAATTGAATGAATGTGAGTCAAGAGTTGTGGAATGTCCTCCATGTCCAGAAGCGGTTGTCGAGGAGGTAACTGTAATAGAGCCAGCTGCTTGTAGCCAAGAGTTGACGGGTGTAGTACGCTTTACGATCAATAGCGCTGTTGTTTCTAATGAAGAAATGGTAAATGTTTATAACATAGCACAATGGATGAAAAGCAATCCTTCTTGTAATATCTCGGTAATAGGGTATGCCGATAAAGCAACCGGAACACCCGAGTATAATAAACAATTGAGCCAGCGTCGTGCAGAGTCTGTTGTCAAATTATTGACCGAGAAATACAATATAGATAGAAAACGAATACAGATTATTGCTAATGGTAGTGATTCTCAATTATATCCGAAAAATAATAATTGGAATAGAATTGTCGTATTTTCTGGTTCGGCTCAATAGATAATTAGATAAGGAAGTAGCAAAAAAGCGGATAGTAAATTTTGAATACTATCCGCTTTATTATTGCTTTGATCAGTGGCTTTTTATCCATTGGACAATCCATTCGCCTACGTCGTCGGTATGGTAGGATTTCGTACTTGTGCCGGCGATGTCTTCGGTCACGATTCCGGCATTCATCGATTCGGATACGGCCGTTTGAATCGATAAGGCTTCTTCTTTCAACCCAAATGCATATTCGAACATCATAGCCGCCGACAATATGGTCGCCAACGGGTTAGCTATATTTTTCCCCGCTGCCTGAGGATAGGAACCGTGTATAGGTTCGAATACAGAAGTATGCAGGCCAATCGATGCCGATGGCAGCATACCTAAGGAACCTGTGATAACGGAACCTTCGTCGGTGAGTATATCGCCAAACATGTTTTCGGTAACGACGACATCGAAACTTTTGGGACATTGAATCATGCGCATGGCAGCGTTATCGACGAATAAAAATTCGGTTTCGACTTCTGGATACTCCGATGCTATTTCTTGCGTGATTTCTCTCCATAGTCGGGAGGTCGCCAATATATTCGCTTTATCGACCATTGTAACTTTTTTACGCCGTTTCATGGCGTATTCGTATGCCAATTGGACAATTCGTACAATTTCTTCCCGACTGTATATACAGGTATCATAGGCTATGTTCCCGTCTTCACTACGGCCTTGCGGTCGCCCGAAATATAGTCCTCCCGTTAATTCTCGAATACACATAAAGTCTGCGCCGTCGATAATATTGGAACGGAGGGGGGATTTATGAATCAATCCGGGAAAGGTGGTTATGGGACGAATATTTGCGAATAGTCCGAGCTTTTTCCGCATGGCAAGTAATCCTTGTTCAGGGCGTATGGTAGCATTGGGATTATTGTCGTATTGGGGCGAACCTATGGCTCCAAACAAAACGGCATCGGAGCGCATACATAATTCATGAGTAGAGTCGGGGTAGGGCAATCCTGTTTCTTCTATGGCGCAAGCTCCTACCGGGGCTGTTTGATATTCCAGAGAATGTCCGAATTTTTCACAAACGGCTTTCGTTACGTTCAAAGCCTGTTCCACGACTTCTGGTCCAATTCCGTCGCCGGGCAATACTGCGATATGTAATTTCATATTCTTTCTATTTTAATTGTCTTGTATATTCAGCTCTTTATCTTCTATTAAGTTAAGCATTTTGATTGTGGCTTGTATGGCGGCTTCCATTTGGTCGGCATCCAATCCCTGTGTTTTCAAAATATTTCCATTATAATCCCATGAGATAACGGTTTGTACCAATGCATCGGTGTGTCCGCCGGGAGGTATGTTTACTGTATAGTTTGTCAACGACGGGAACGTTCGTCCGAGTTGTTCTTTGTATATCTTCCGTATGGCTTTTACGAATGCGTCGTATTGTCCATCGCCGGTAGACGCTCCTTCGTATGTTTTTCCGTTTACTTCGATGGCAATGATTGCTACTGGCTTTAATCCCTGAGAAAGGTTTAAAGTATAATTTATTACCTTGACGTGCTGAGCTATGGTTTCGTGTTTTAATACGTCTGAAATGATATAGGGAAGATCTTCTGGGGTAACTATTTCCTTCTTATCACTTAACTCGACCACTCTCTGGGTTACTCTCTTGATGGATTCGTCATCGAGTTCTATACCTAGCGATTCGAGATTTTTACGGATATTGGCTCTCCCGGAAGTCTTGCCAAGTGCATATTCGCGTTTCCTCCCGAATCGTTCGGGTAATAAATCATTGTAATAAAGATTGTTCTTATTATCTCCGTCGGCATGAACTCCCGCACATTGAGTAAATACGGATTCTCCAATAATAGGTTTATTGGCTGCGACTCGTATTCCCGAATAGGATTCAACGATACGACTCACTTTGTTTACCATGTTTTCGGTAATTCCGGTTGTTGCTTTTACGTGATCATGCAACACGGCTACAACACTGGTGAGGGGTGCATTTCCTGCTCTTTCGCCCAGCCCGTTTACGGTACAATGCACGCCTTGTATTCCGGTTAGAGTTGCAGCGAAAGTGTTGGCAGTCGCCAGATCGTAATCGTTATGAGCATGAAAGTCGAATCGTAAGTCGGGGTAACGCTTGCGCATGGCTCTGCAAAATTTTAGCGTTTGAAGAGGATTCAAGATACCTAATGTGTCGGGCAACATGAACCTTTCCACAGCTTCATTTTTTAAAGCATCCATTAAATGAAAAACGTATTGAGGGGAATGTTGTATCCCGTTGGACCAATCTTCCAAATAGAGATTGATTTTCAGCCCGACTTCTTTCGCTTTCTTAATAGTTTGTTTGATATCTTCGACGTGTTCTTGTACCGTTTTTTGAAGTTGGAAGGTACAATGTTTTTCCGATCCTTTGCAGAGCAAATTCATCACTTTGGCTCCACAAGAACGAATCCATTCGATAGAAGCTCCTTTATCGAGAAATCCCAATATCTCGATTTTGTCGATGTGTCCTCGTTTCTCGGCCCATTCGCATAATTGTTTCGCCATTTCGTATTCTCCGGTGGAAACTCTTGCCGAGGCAATTTCGATGCGAGGAATTTTTAGGTCTTCTAAAAGTAAGCGAGCGATACTCAATTTTTCCTGTCGGGCGAACGATACCCCCGACGTTTGTTCTCCGTCTCGCAGAGTAGTATCCATAATTTCTACAACCATAGTACTTCTCGATTTCATTATGAATGTTTTTCTTCCCAGTTTTCTATTTCTTGTTTTTTGCTCAGTAGATAATCGATGTCGTCATATCCGTTGAGCAAACAGTTCTTTTTGTAAGGATTTATTTCGAAATGTTCCGATTCTCCGCTTGTGTCGTCTGTAATGGTTTGCTCTTTCAAATTGACTGTAACGGTCGATTGTGGGTTCGAAAAAATATGTTTGAATAAACTGGTAAGAAATTGCTCTGAGACAATTACCGGAAGTACTCCGTTGTTAAGTGCATTGTTCTTGAAAATATCGGCAAAAAAACTAGATACTACTACTTGGAATCCATATCCGGCAATAGCCCAAGCAGCATGTTCACGGCTGGAACCGCTACCGAAGTTTTTCCCCGCTACTAAAATAGAACCGGAATAGAGCGGGTTGTTAAGAATAAAATCTCGAATAGGTTGCCCTGTTTTATCGAAGCGCCAATCGCGGAACAGGTTTTCTCCGAAACCTTCCCGAGAAACGGCTTTTAGAAAACGAGCTGGGATAATTTGATCGGTATCTACATTCTCTTGGGGAAGAGGAATACATGTCGATGTTATGATGTCGATTTTTTTTATCATAGTCATACAAAGTTATAAAAATTTTCTGGGATCGGTTATCTCTCCTGTAATTGCTGTCGCAGCGGCTACCAAAGGTCCGGCAAGTATAGTCCGCGCTCCGGGACCCTGTCTACCTTCAAAGTTCCGATTAGAGGTCGATACAGCATATTTTCCCAGGGGGACTTTATCTTCGTTCATGGCTAAGCAAGCCGAACAACCGGGTTGACGTATTTCGAATCCTGCTTCCGACAAGATAAGATCGATGCCCTCTTCCTTGATTTGTCGCAACACGGCTTGTGACCCCGGTACGAGCCAAGCAATTATATGATTAGCTTTTTTGTGCCCTTTTACCAAATTGGCAAAAGCTCTGAAATCCTCAATACGGCCGTTTGTACAGCTTCCTAAAAAAACATAGTCGATTTTTTTCCCTATTAGAAGCTCTCCGGCAGAGAAACCCATGTAACTCAATGCCCGGCGAAACGAAATTTTTCCACTGTCTTCAATCGATTCTTCCAATGGTATTCTTTCGTCGATAGCGATTCCCATTCCGGGATTTGTCCCATAGGTAATGCGAGGGGAGATTTCTGCCGCATTAAATGTCACTTCCTTATCGAATGTAGCATCTTTATCGCTATATAGAGTTTTCCAATAGGCGAGGGCTTTGTCCCAATCTTTTCCCTTGGGTGCGAATTCTTTATCCTTTATATAACCGAATGTCGTTTCGTCGGGAGCAATCAGACCTCCGCGAGCTCCCATTTCGATACTGAGGTTACAGACTGTCATTCTTTCTTCCATACTGAGCGAGCGGATTGCTTCTCCTGCATATTCCACAAAATATCCGGTAGCTCCTCCTGTCGTCATTCGAGAAATGATAAATAAAGCGATGTCTTTAGCTGTGACTCCGGGAGAAAGTTTTCCTTCGATATTTATGCGCATTGTTTTAGGTTTGGGCTGTAAAATACATTGGGATGCCAATACCATAGCAACTTCGCTCGTGCCAATACCGAAAGCGACGGCTCCAAAAGCCCCGTGGGTCGAAGTGTGGCTGTCTCCGCAAACGATGGTCATTCCCGGTTGAGTCAACCCATATTCCGGTCCGATAACGTGAATGATTCCGTTTTTTTCATTTCCCAGTCCATAATGAGCTAAACCGAACTCGCTAGCATTGGTGGCGAGTGTCTCTACTTGATTGCGGGAAACCGGGTCGGCAATAGGCTTATCTTGATTTAACGTAGGAATATTATGGTCGGGAGAACAAGTTGTTCTTTCCGGTCGAAAAACCTTCAAATTTCTAGCCCTCAGTTCGTTGAAAGCCTGAGGACTGGTAACCTCGTGGCAATAGTGCCTGTCTATATATAATTGATCGGGGCCTCCTTTCACCGAGGTTACGACGTGGGTATCCCATATTTTATCAAATAATGTATTCATGTGATTTCGTTATATAATGAATTTATTAATAGCATCTATAAAGGCTTCGGCAGAGGCTGCGACAATATCTGTATTTGCCGAGAATCCGTAGTATGAGTTTCCGTTGTAGGTCACAGTCATATGTACTTTCCCTACATCGTCGCTGCCTTTGGTGATAGCTTGTATAAGAAATTCTTTGACTACCATTTTTCGGTGAATGATGCATCGTATAGCATTTATGGCGGCATCTACCGGCCCGTTTCCCGAAGCTGCTGCTTCGAATTTTTCACCGGCTATGTCTAATCCGATGCTGGCAACGGACTTTATTCCTACTCCGGCAGTTACTTGTAGGAAGTCTAGTTGTATGCGTGCATTGGCTGTTCTCTCTTTCCCTACCAACATTAATATATCGTCGTCATTGATATCTTTTTTACGATCGGCAAGTTTAAGAAATGAATCATAAGCTTTGTTCAAAGCATCTTTTTCCAATTCGATGCCTAATAAATGAAGTCTATGTTTCAAAGCTGCCCGTCCACTTCTTGCGGTTAATACGATAGAGTTTTCGTCAATTCCGACGTCTTTGGGATCTATGATTTCATAGCTTTCCCGATTCTTCAATACACCGTCTTGGTGGATTCCTGACGAGTGGGCGAATGCGTTGCGGCCAACGATTGCTTTATTCGGTTGTACCGGCATGTTCATGAGATTAGAGACCATGCGGCTTATTCCGTAAATCTTTTGTGTATTGATATTAGTCTCTATTTGTAAGTCGTGGTGGCATTTGCAAATCATGGCTATTTCTTCAAGGGCTGTATTTCCAGCTCTTTCACCGATGCCGTTTATCGTAACTTCGGCTTGTCTAGCCCCGTTTTGGATTCCAGCCATCGTATTCGCCGTTGCCATGCCCAAATCGTTGTGACAATGAGTGGCTATCGTAACGTTATCGATTCCTGAGACATGTTCTTTGAGATATAATATTTTTTGTCCAAATTCGTCCGGCAAACAATATCCAGTTGTATCTGGTATGTTTATAACCGTAGCGCCTGCTTTGATGACGGCTTCGACTACTCTGGCTAAATATTCATTATCGGTACGGCCTGCATCTTCAGCATAAAATTGTACGTCTTCTACGAATTTTTTCGCATATTTGACAGCAGCCACAGCTCTTTCTACAATCTCTTCACGAGTCGAATTGAATTTATATTTAATGTGATAGTCCGAAGTTCCAATGCCTGTATGAATACGTTTATGTTTGGCATATCGAAGAGCCTCGGCTGCAACTTTTATATCGTTTTCGACAGCACGGGTAAGCGCACAGATCGTGGGCCATGTTACAGCTTTGGATATTTCGACGACCGATTCGAAGTCTCCGGGACTCGATACAGGAAATCCGGCTTCTATGATGTCGACACCAAGTGTCTCTAATGCCTTAGCTACTTGTATTTTTTCAACTGTGTTGAGTTGGCATCCGGGAACTTGTTCTCCGTCTCTTAATGTTGTGTCAAAGATAAATAATCTGTCGGACATGTTATTGCTATATTAAATTGTAAAAAGCCTTTCTCGACGTATTCGTGAGAAAGGCTATAATTTTTGTATCGTAAATTGCTAGGCACTATATCTCACTTCTATTCTGTTACATTCGATAGAAGATCAATAATTAGGCTGTTTAGCAATTCTATTATCATTATTGAATTATTTTGTTTCTTGTGCAAAGGTAGTTATTGTTTTGAGAAAACAAAATAAAATATCGTATTTTTCTTATTTAAATCTATAATCTGTAATTTTTATTGCTAAAAATATATTTATTTGTAATTAATAACTCGCGTTATTAGAAGCTTATTCCTAATCGGATAGATACGAGATGGCATCCGTTCATATCTTGGAAAGTTCCTTTTTCATCGGTAAATGGAGATATTTGATAAAAATTATATCCGATAAGAATATGAGACCCGAATTTTTTACTTACAGATAGGTTCATACCTAATCCGGCAGAACCAAAAAAGCCACCTTGATTTTCTCCTTTGTACATTTGATTGGTAGAATAACCCGCTCTGAAATCAACAAAAAGAAGAGATTTGTTGCTTAGCAAATTACAACGGAAAAGTGCATAAATAGGGAGGTAGTATCGATTGTTGGAAAATGAACTGTGAAGACCTATTCCTAAACCAAAGCATTTGATGGTGTGGGACCGGTAGCCTGCGAATAAATCTAAATCGAAAGAAGAAAAGTCATTCCCCGACATATCGATGGATGCTCCTGCTTCAACTCCAAATGTAACAGGTTTGATTTTTTTATCTTTGCTCATATCCGACAAGTTGCTTTCGCGCATGACGTATTGATTGTTCCCGTTTTCAAAACCTGTGGTCGATTCTTGTGCCGATGTATTTTGTAAAAAAAGGCATAGAGTTGATATTAACAATATCCGATATAGGTATTTAGCCATGATTTTATTATTTGTTGAGGACGAAGGTAAATTTTTTATTGCGATTGAGCAATCGAACGACTGAAAAAATAAATGAAGAGGTATTTAAAATAAAAAACCAACCTGAGGTGCAGGTCGGTTTTTCCTGCCATTGGGGCAGACAATCCAATAAGGTTACCCTAAATAAGTCTTTAACAGTTTACTCCTCGAAGCAGTCCTGAGTCTTCTGATGGCTTTTTCTTTTATTTGTCGAACTCTTTCTCGGGTTAATCCGAACTTGTCTCCAATTTCTTCGAGAGTCATTTCTTGACAGCCGATTCCAAAAAACATTTTAATGATTTCGCTTTCGCGAGGAGTAAGTTGTTTAAGTGCGCGATCGATTTCTTTCGAGAGAGACTCGTTAATTAACGACCTATCTGCTATGGGGGAATCGTCATTAACCAATACGTCGAGCAGACTATTATCTTCTCCTTCAACAAAAGGGGCGTCTACCGAAATATGCCGTCCCGACACTTTTAATGTATCGGAGATTTTATCTACTGGTATATCCAATTCTTCTGCGAGCTCTTCGGGAGAGGGACGACGTTCGTTTTCTTGCTCGAATTTAGAAAGAGCTTTACTGATCTTATTGAGAGATCCTACTTGATTTAATGGCAAACGAACGATTCTCGATTGCTCGGCTAGGGCTTGAAGAATAGATTGACGAATCCACCACACTGCATAGGAAATGAACTTGAAGCCTCTCGTTTCGTCAAATTTTTCGGCAGCTTTAATTAAACCCAAATTTCCTTCATTGATTAAGTCCGGGAGACTTAACCCTTGATTTTGGTATTGTTTGGCAACCGAAACGACAAAACGCAAATTGGCTCGTGTCAACTTTTCTAGTGCTGCATGATCGCCTTTTTTAATGCGTTGGGCAAGTTCTACTTCCTCTTCTACCGTAATCAAGTCTTCGCGTCCGATTTCTTGTAGGTACTTGTCAAGAGAAGCACTCTCCCTGTTCGTAATCGATTTTGTAATTTTTAATTGTCTCATCTTGCAATATTGAGATTTTGGGACTGCAAATATACTATATTTATTGTTAATGGAGCTGTAAAAAATGTTTAATTTTGAACGTGAATCTACAAAAATACCATTTTACTGTTCCTGCCTTTTTCGTATTTATTATTATAACGTTTGAATATTTGTTCTGTTGTGTTTGTTGTGCTATATTTAATAATTATCTTTTAATTTGGAATATGACCCTTATTTAGGGGTCATATTCCAAAAAGATTTAATCGGCCAAATCTACTGCATAATACATCATTTTTCCATTCGGATAAATACCCGTAATGAACATAACTTTTTGATTTTGATTTGATTTTACAATAGAGTCGTACATGGATTCCAAGTCGCTAACCGACTTCATCGGGGTGTTATTGATTTCAAGAATAACAAATCCTTCTCGCATACCGGCCGCTTTGAATTTACCGTTTTTCAATCCAATAACCTGCACTCCATATCGGATATTCATCTCTCTCAAACTCTTGGTATCTAATTCTTTGAATCCAGCTCCCAAAGAATCCATTCCGGCAATCTTGGTTATCTCGGTATTGCCTTGACTATTTTTTAATGTCAGGGATACAGTTTTGGATTCTTTTCCTCGTAACAACCCTATTTTAATTTTATCTCCGGGACGATATTTACTCAATTGTTCGGAAAGCATGGCTCCATTTTTAATCTTTACGCCATTAATAGAGGTTATAACATCACCTTCTTTTATTCCTGCTTCCATCGCAGCGCTGCGATTGTATACTTCACCGACGTATATTCCTTCTTGCACTTCAAGATTTTCTTCTTTGGCCAATTCGGAATCTATTTCTCTATACCCTATACCCAATACGGCTCTTTGTACGGTACCATATTCTTTCAAATCGGCAATTACTTTACTTACTATGGAAGTGGGAATAGCGAATGAATAGCCGGCGTAACTTCCTGTTTCGGAATAAATGGCCGTGTTGATACCCACTAATTCACCTGCTGTATTTACCAATGCTCCACCGCTATTTCCCGGATTTACAGCTGCATCGGTCTGGATAAACGCCTCTATACCCATTTTTTGGCTACGAGGGTTGAGTGCGCTTATGCTACGAGCTTTGGCACTTACGATACCAGCGGTAACCGTCGATGTCAATCCTAACGGATTTCCTACCGCCAATACCCATTCTCCGACTTTCAAATTATCGGAATCGCCAAATTTGACGATGGGGAGATCTTTGGCATCTATTTTTATCAATGCCAAATCGGTAGAAGGATCAGTTCCTATTACACGACCATTGAAAGTCCTATTGTCATTCAGGGTTATATCCAATTTATCGGCTCCTTCTACTACGTGATTATTGGTTACAATATATCCATCGGGGGTAATAATTACTCCCGACCCCAATCCAGCACGAGGCTGAGGTTGTATATTGCGCCCTCCTTGTCCAAAGAAATATTCGAAAAACGGATCGCTAAAACCGCCTAATTGACTTTGTTTGGGTGTAGAAATCGATTTTATACTAACAACGGCATTAACCGTGTTTTCGGCGGCAGTGGTGAAATCTGTTTCAACAGCCGGTCGATTGATTACTCTTGTAAAGCGAGTCGGCTGTGCATATCCACTGTCGAGCGATTGATCTTGTATTTTTGAATCGGCCGACTTATTCAATATACTAAATGCGCCGATTGTAATTCCGGAGCTCAGAGCTGCAATTAAGGCGATGCCCATCAATTTTTTTCCGTAAGAATTCATAATCTATTAGCTTTAAATGTTAATATTATCTTGTATTTAAGTTTTTCAGACGTTAAATTTAATACATTTATCGTGCCGTTGGAACCCTTGCATCTTCTTTTTAAGCTCTTTTAATAAGCAGGATAGCTACTTAACAGGGGTTAACGCAGATGACTGTCATGAGAATCATTTTTATATACTTAGGCATGTCATATTGTCCGTTAAAATTTATAAGATTAAAAATCATACTGACAGTATTCTGTCTTTGCCATTTTTATCGTATCTTTGTAACGTACAGCAGGACGGTCTGTCGCTCGTATGATGCGAGAGGAAAGTCCGGGCAACATAGAGCACCATATTTCCTAACGGGAAGCCATTCGCGAGAGTGGAGTAGCGTAACAGAAAATAACCGCTGCGAAAGCAGTAAGGGTGAAAAGGCGAGGTAAGAGCTCACCGGGTTTTACAGTAATGTAGAATGCCGTACGTCTTATGGGTTGTAAGGTTATGTATACCGGCGTTGTAGGGTTGCTCGCCCGATGCCGGGGGGTAAACCGCTAGAGCCTTGTGGTGACACAAGGTCGAGATAAATGACAGACACTCTTTCGAGAGTACATAACCCGGCTTACAGCCCTGCTGTATTTTTTGTAGAAGTTTTCTGTACGATATATTCTATGGTTCAGCGTAAAAACAAGCCCTCTTTTTTTGCCCGCGCCAGCCTTTTGATAAAACGGTTATGGCAGTTTGTCTCGGTCGATATATGGCATGTGACCGAGTATAAGCTCCATATTCATATTCTTAAAACATTGAACTTGTCGGTACGTTGTTTCTTAAATGAAAAGTTGCAGGAAAAGGCTTCCGCATTGACGTTTAGTACGATTTTGGCAATCGTGCCTGCGTTGGCTATGTTATTTGCTATTTGTAAGGGATTCGGATTCCAACATATTATACAAAGTCAGTTGTTCGATTATTTCCCGGCGCAACGCAATGCATTGGAATATATGTTAGGGTTCGTCGACCAGTATCTCGATCAGATGAAAGGTGGAGTATTCGTGGGGATAGGCCTTTGTTTCCTTTTGTGGACTTTGATAAGTTTGTTATCCAATATAGAGAAAGCATTCAATGATATTTGGCAGGTACAAGGCGGTCGATCGTTTTATCGTAAAGTTACCGATTATACCTCGATGTTTTTGATTTTGCCTATTTTGATGGTTGCATCGAGCGGATTTTCTTTGTTTATGTCAACCATGCTCAGTTCTTCGGTTTTATTCGATTTTATGAACCCTTTGCTGCGTTGGGTCTTTCGATTGGCTCCATATATACTTACCGCTTTGTTTTTTACCGCTATTTATATTTTTATACCCAATACAAAGGTTAAGTTCAAATATGCGTTTATTTCTGGGCTTATTTGTGGTACGGTATTTCAGATTTTTCAATTTATATATATTTCAGGCCAAATTTGGGTATCGAAATATAATGCTATTTACGGGAGTTTCGCATTTTTGCCGTTGTTGCTCATTTGGATGCAATTTTCATGGTTGATTTGTCTGTTTGGTGCTGTGTTGACTTACTCATCTCAAAATGTAGTAAATTTCAATTTCGAAAAAGAGACCAACGATATATCTCGTCGGTATTCCGATTATATTATATTAGTCATAGCCACAGTTATTGTCCATCGGTTCAAGGAGGGACTTCCGCCGATGACCAAAGGACAGATATCGAGACGTTATGCTATTCCCATACAGTTGGTAGAGCGTACCGTCGATGAATTGGAACGGGTGAATATTATTTCGCAGACATTGTCGGAAGAAGAGAGGGTTCCTGCATATCAACCGGCGGTAGACATCAGCAGATTGACTTTGGGCTATTTATTGCGAGCCATCGACAGAGAAGGGGACGAGGATTTTATCTGTAATTTAAAAGCCGATTTTCCAAAGGAATGGACGGCTATAATAGATACCCGTAGGCTTATGGAAGAGAAGGGTGATAGTATTGCATTGAAAGATTTGAAAATAGAAGAAAGCCGAGTGCTTTCTCATAAATTAAATAATAATGAGTGATATGAAAAAAGTAATTTCTACGACATCTGCTCCGGCTGCTATCGGACCTTATAGTCAAGCTGTTGAAACCGGAAATATGATTTTCCTTTCGGGTCAATTGCCCATCGATCCCAAAACCGGAATAATGCCTGAGGGCATCAAAGCTCAAACTCGTCAATCGTTTGCGAACATTAAAGCTATTTTGGCGGAGGCCGGTTATTCGGTCGAACATATCGTAAAGACGACCGTGCTGTTGGCCGATATGTCTCTTTTCGGAGAAATGAACGAAATATATGCCGAGCAGTTCGGGTCCGTATTTCCGTCTCGGTCGGCGTTTGCAGTTAAAGAATTACCGAAACAAGCATTAGTCGAAATAGAGGTTATTGCTGTGAAAGCATAGTTTTTAGCAAGTCGGCCACGATGAATGTACTGCCGCCTACGAAGATCAGATCATCGGGGCGGCTTTCTTTTTTCGCCGCTTCTACAGCTTGTTGAACCGACGGATAACACTTCCCTGTCAATCCTGCTTTTATTGCTAATTCGTACAGTCTTTCCTCGGGTAAAGCGCGAGGTATCGAGGCCCGGGTGAAATAGTAAACGGCATTTTGGGGGAGCATAGCCAAAACTCCCGAAATGTCTTTGTCATTGACCATACCGATGATAATACGCAAGTTTTGATAAGATTCGTTTTGCAACTGTCGAACTATATATTGTATGCCTCCGGTGTTGTGCCCGGTGTCGCAAATTAGTCGGGGAGACGATTCCAATTGTTGCCATCGCCCCATTAAACCGGTAAGACTGGTGACATGGGCGAAAGCATCATAGACCGATTGGTCGGAGATATTGTATCCTAAATTTCGTAATTGGCCGACTGCTGTCAGAACGGTAGCTGCATTTTTCTCCTGACATAGCCCGCTTAACTCCCCGAAAAGGTGCGGAAATTCGGGAGAATCGAATTCCCAACCTTTGTCATTCCGTTGGGTCGATCGGAAATGAATTTGTTCCTCTGCGAATATAATGGGGGCTTTTATCTCTTTTGCTCGATCGATGAATACTTGCTTCACCTCTCCCTGAGCTTCACCGATCACGACCGGTATTCCGGATTTTATAATACCTGCTTTTTCTCGGGCTATTTTCGGCAGGGTGTCTCCGAGCATTTGCACATGGTCATAGCTGATATTGGTAATGACACATAAATCAGGAGTAATGATATTTGTACTGTCCAATCTTCCGCCCAATCCGACTTCGATAACAGCGACATCTACTTGATTTTCGGCAAAGTAGTTAAACGCCATCATCATGGTGAGTTCGAAAAATGATGGTTGGATATGGAGTGTAGATGCAAGGTGTTTCTCTGCAAATTGAATAACATCTTCTTTGGAAATCATTTTTCCATTGATGCGGATACGTTCTCTGAAATCGATAAGATGCGGAGAGGTATATAATCCTGTTTTATATCCGTTTAATTGCAGAATAGCGGCTAATAGATGCGATACCGATCCCTTGCCGTTGGTCCCGGCAACATGTATGGTGTGAAACTTTCGATGGGGATATCCGAAATATTTGTCCAGCGCTTCGGTATTTTGCAGTCCCGGTTTATAAGCGGCACTTCCTATTTGTTGAAAAACGGGTAGTTGTTTATATAAATATTCTAATGTTTCTTCGTAATTCATAATTCATATTTCATATTTTAGTATAAGGCATATCCTGAAATACCAGCCAATACGATAACGAGTATGGGGTGTATTTTCGCATAGTGTACCAGAATAAACGAGATGACTGCAATACCGATACTTATTGTATAGTCTGGAAAGTTTTCCTTATTCATGAGGAGGAGTGCTGCAGAAGCTATCAGACCGACAACCACAGGACGAAGTCCGGAAAATATGCTTTTGATAGTAATGTTATCTTTATGTTTAAGTATAAAACGGCTCACTAATAAGACTAAAATGAAAGACGGCAAACATACGGCGAACGTGGCGATTATCGACCCCCAAATACTATTACCGGCAGCTACATATCCTACATAAGTAGCACTGTTTATTCCTATGGGACCGGGAGTCATTTGAGAAATAGCTACGATATCGGTAAATTCGGTCGGGGTAAGCCACGGTTGGCTTTCGCCATAATGAACGACTTCTACCGCTTCGTGTTGAATGAGAGAGAGCATGGCGTATCCGCCACCAAAACCGAATAGTCCGATTTTTAGGTAGGCCCAAAATAAGTTGAGATATACGATCCACATGGCTATTTTTCTTCTTTATTACTCTTTTGTTTTGAACTGGCGATGACATGATTACAGTAAAGTATTCCACCGATAGCTCCTAACAAGACGAACCAAATGGGGGAAATCCCTCCTAACCAGATTGATAATGCCACTATAATGGGAATAATAACCGTTTTAATATTGATACGTGCTGTTTTAGCCGTACTGAATACCGGAGACACGATGAGTGCGACCACTGCTGGTCTTATACCCTTGAATATACGCTCGACTACCGGATTGTCATACGTTTGAACAAACCAGATTGCAATAGCCAAGATGATTAGAAAAGAGGGTAGAATTGTACCGAGTGTCGCCATGAGACAACCTTTTAATCCTCGCAATTTGTTCCCGATCAATATGGATATATTCACCGCCAAAACTCCGGGTAATGATTGTGCAATGGCAAGTGCATCGACAAAATCTTCCCGTTTAATCCAGTTTTGTTTATCCACGACTTCTCTTTCAATGAGAGGTATCATAGCCCAACCGCCTCCGAATGTGAACGCACCTATTTTAAAAAATGATATGAATAGTTTCAGATACAGATTCGATCTCATAGTTTCTTTTTAATGCGCTGCAAAGATAGTGCAAACGAGGGCAGAAACAAATTTATTTGGTTATGTCGAGTGCCGCCTGTTTTCGCATTTTTGCAAAGATAGTGTAAGGCAAGAGAAAGATAAAACGAATAAGTTCGTTTTTCTTTTCGAACCGTAGTCTTTTATCAAAAGATAATATAAGATCGGAACAGAAACAAGTTTACTTAGGTATATCGAAATATAACCTGTTTTCGTATTCAGTTGTATAGGTCGTATAAAAAAGTGACAATCTTATGAAACTATCGTATATAAGACGATAGAACTTGTTCTAATTCATTTAACGACAGGGCGCCAGATTGTCGCCAAATGATTTCGCCTTGTTTCCATAGTACAAGGGTAGGGACTGACTGTATTCTATATTCCGAAGACAAGGAAATATTTTTATCGATATCTATTTTTAGTATAATGATTTTATTCCCCATTTTCTTTTTCAATTCTTCAAGGACTGGTTTTATCATTTTGCAGGGGCCACACCATTCTGCAAAAAAGTCTACTAGAACTGGGGTATCACCTGCGATAATATCTTGAAATTTGTTCATGTCTTGAAATTTAATAAGATGAATATGATTTTAACAGCGGTATGGCTCTGTTGGTTCGATTCGTTCCGTGAATATCAGAAAATATTATTGTCACGACAATCGACCAACCAGTTTCCTCTACGGTTAACCAAAGTAAGATTAATTTTTCGTATGAGTTTGTGTTTATGTGAGAAAAATAATTTCCCTTGTATGAACAGGGTATCTTGTGAAGTATTCATCTCAGAATAAGAAATATTGAAATGAGTGGGTGTGTTTTTTAATTCATCGGATTGATTTCCGACTAAGGTCTCAAATAAATATAGTGTTTCGGCCGACTCGGGAGTCGATAACTTTTTAGCTTCTTGGAAGTTAGCGTTGGATAGATTTTCGACGAAAGATATGGCTATATTTTCAGGCTCGAAATGCTGATGGATAGAAGGTGTGCTAATCAATATTAAAGGGAGGCCTATGGCAGAGATGGTTAGACAAAAAAAGATAATGCGAACACGTGTTTTTGGTTTCATTGCGATATTCAATTTTATCTTTGCTTTTGGCAAAGATAATAAAAGGTGAGCGCAGAGACAAACGGAAAATTCATTTCCGATTTGACTATGCCGAACCGAATCCCATCTTCGTATCTACAAAGATAGCGATTTTTTTAATGGCTTGCGCAAGAAATCCTATAAGAGGAATATGGATTTAATTTATCTTTACAACCTGTAAAGATAGGTTGCATTGAATAATTAAATAAAGCGTGTTTCAACTCTGGCTTTGCACGTCCCCCCCCTTGTGAGAAATACAAAAATAGGTACGAAAAACGAACTTCTCCGTTTTATCCTACTCTTACCTTTCATTATCTTTGCAATCGAATATAAGAATAGAAAATATGAAAGATTCGTTGATCGTAGTATCTGGCGGTATGGATAGTATTACTTTGTTGTATGAGTATGCCGACCGCATAGCATTAGCCGTTTCTTTTGATTATGGAGCTAATCATAATCATAAAGAAATACCGTTTGCTCGCATTCATTGCGAGCTGTTAAAAATAAAACATATAGTAATACCTCTTGCGTTTATGAAAGAATATTTCAGAAGTTCGTTGTTGGACGGTAGCGACTCTGTACCGGAGGGACATTATGCCGATGAAAATATGAAAAGTACGGTTGTCCCGTTTCGGAATGGCATTATGTTATCAGTTGCTTGCGGTATTGCAGAAAGCAATGGCTTGAAACAAGTTCTCATTGCTAATCATGGCGGAGACCACGCTATTTATCCCGATTGTCGATCGGAGTTTATCCAAGCTATGGATAAAGCTATGCGTTCGGGAACTTATGAGAATATAGGTATCTTTGCTCCCTATACCGATATTTCAAAAACAGAAATTGCCAGTCGGGGGAAAAAGTTGAATTTGAACTATGCCGAAACGTGGTCTTGTTACAAAGGAGGGGAGAAACATTGCGGGAAATGCGGTACTTGTGTAGAACGCAAAGAGGCTCTTCGGGATGCCGGGATTGAGGATCAGACAGAATACGAGGATTAATAACGAATAAAACGGTTAAGTTATAATGTATTACGTAGCTAAGACAATGGAAATTGCAGGCGCGCATTCTTTGCACCTTTCATATGAAAGTAAATGTGAAAAATTACATGGCCATAACTGGATTATTACGGTTTATTGTAAAGCGAAAGAACTGAATCAAGACGGTATGGTCTGTGACTTTAAACACATTAAAGATAAGATTCATGGTTATCTTGATCATGGGAATCTGAATGAATTGCTGCCTTTTAATCCGACCGCCGAAAACATAGCGAAATGGATTACGGATCAGATTCCCGAATGTTATAAAACCAAAGTTCAAGAAAGTGGTGGAAATACGGCTATTTACGAAATCGACGATTTTGAAAATGAAAATATTGACAGATGAAAGTAAATGAAATTTTTTACTCATTACAGGGTGAAGGTGTGTTTACAGGTGCGGCTGCGATTTTTGTGAGGTTAGCGGGGTGTAATTTGCATTGTGATTTCTGTGATACAAAACATGAGGATTATACTATTTTTACAGAAGAAGAGATTGTAAAGGCTATTTCTGATTATCCTGCGAAACATGTAGTTATTACAGGAGGGGAACCAACTTTACAACTTACGCATTCGCTTGTCGACCGATTGCATGAAGTCGGGAAATTTGTCCAAATTGAAACCAACGGATCAATCGCATTAGATACCGATTTGGAACGGTCGATCGATTGGATTACTTGCTCTCCTAAAACGATTCCTGTGAAAATACAGCGTATGAATGAAATCAAAGTCGTTTATCAGGGACAAGATATGGAACCGTATGAAAAAATCGCCACAGCTTATGAGTGTTTTTGTAGCTTGCAACCTTGTGATGTCAATGATGAGATAAAAAATGAAAACAATCTTACCGCAGCTATCGAATACATTAAGAACCACCCCCGATGGAGGCTTTCACTTCAAACCCATAAAATTATTAATATAAGATAATAATGAAGGATAAAAGAATAAACTCTCTTCTACGGGATTTATCGAATACATAGGTGAAAATCCAGATCGGCAAAGTCTCGACGAAATACCGAGCTGGATTTTATGAATATGAACCGAGGTATTTAGAGGTTGTGTGCAAGTCTATGAGAGGTGTTAAGAACGAAGGAAAAATGAGTGGGACAAACTTCAATAAGTATGTTTAATCAGATACAGATTTGCGTCACGGGTTTTATGAATCGCTCGATATGCAGATGTGAATCGGGAGAGGAGAGATGTAGTGAAAAATCCGTTAAAAATTTTCTTCTCTGATAATTTTATGCAAAACCATAAAAAAATCTTTGCAAGAAAAAAAGATAACGTTAACTTTACACAATCAACAAATTTAGTTAACCTTAAAAAGAAGAATATGGATATGACTCTTTCAGGATTGAATCCAACACATTTTCAAGGCTTAGTCGATGGTAAACAAACCGGTCTCTATATCTTGGTTAATAAAAACGGGTGCGAATTGACCCTAACTAATTATGGCGCTCGTATCGTTTCGTTAATGGTTCCCGATAAAAATGGGAAGATGATAGACGTGGTTACGGGGCATAATAACATACAGGAATACCTTACATCGGAGGAACCTTATTTTGGAGCGACTTGTGGTAGATATGCCAATCGTATTGCAAAAGGAAAATTCACGGTCGATGGCGTTTTGTATGATAAATTAGCGATAAACAATGGGCCTAACAGTCTGCATGGAGGGGTAAAAGGCTTCAACTTTCATGTTTGGGATGCCAATCAATTGGATAAACAAACAATAGAATTTTCCCGATTGTCTCCTGATGGTGAAGAAGGGTTTCCCGGAAATCTGCAAGTGAAGGTCATATTTAAATTAACCGACGATAATGCCGTTGATATAACTTACTGTGCAGAAACCGATAAACCTACCATCGTTAATCTGACAAACCATTCGTATTTTAATTTGTCGGGTGCGGGAGATCCTTACATCGGTGATCATCTGTTATGCATTGATGCCGATTACTATTTACCTACTGATGATACGGCTATACCTTATGGAGAGAAGTCGGCGGTAGAGGGAACCCCGATGGATTTTCGTAAACTTTATGAAGTCGGTAGCCGTATAAACGAGCCGTTTGAACAACTGGTTTATGGAAAAGGTTACGATCATACTTATATTTTGAATAAGAAGCGGAGCGGTGAATTTTCATTTTGTGCAGAGTGTGTTTCGCCCAAAACCGGGATCGTGATGGACGTCTTTACGACAGAGCCCGGTGTACAGCTTTATACAGCCAATTGGATGACAGGAAATTTTATCGGGAAAAATGGGAAACGGTATCCGATGAGAGCTGCTATCTGTCTCGAAACTCAACATTTTCCAGATAGTCCTAATCATGAAAACTATCCTTCTGTTATCTTACGCCCTCATGAAAAATTCGAAAGTCATACACAGTTTAAATTTTCGGTTCGAGAGAAATAATCATATAAGTTATACAATTATTTAATTTAGTATTATGGATATAGAATTTGTAAGAAGTCGTTTTATCAAACATTTTGATGGCTCTACCGGGTCGGTATATGCCTCTCCCGGTCGTATAAACTTAATAGGAGAGCATACCGATTACAATGGTGGATTTGTATTTCCGGGAGCTATCGATAAAGGAATGGTTGCAGAACTTAAAATTAATGGGACGGATAAAGTCCGCGCATATTCGATAGATTTAAAAGATTATGTAGAGTTTGGATTGAACGAGGAAGACGCTCCCCGTGCCAGCTGGGCTCGTTATATATTCGGTGTGTGCCGCGAGATTATTAAACGAGGTGGTAAAATAGCCGGATTTAATACAGCATTTGCCGGCGATGTTCCTCTGGGGGCAGGTATGTCTTCGTCGGCTGCATTGGAGAGTACTTATGCTTTCGCTTTGAACGATATGTTCAACTGTGGCATCGACAAATTCGAATTGGCTAAAATCGGACAGGCTACCGAGCATAACTATTGTGGTGTAAATTGCGGTATTATGGACCAATTTGCTTCGGTGTTCGGTAAAGTCGGTCATCTGATACGACTGGATTGCCGTTCGTTGGAATATCAATATTTCCCGTTCAAGCCCGAAGGTTACCGACTCGTATTGCTCGATTCTGTCGTAAAGCACGAGTTGGCATCTTCCGCTTATAACGACCGACGCAAATCGTGCGAGAATGTGGTTGCCGCCATACAAAAGAAACACCCGCATGTAGAGTTCCTGAGAGATGCCAATATGTCTATGTTAGACGAGGTAAAAGAAGAGGTGTCTGCCGAGGATTATATGCGAGCAGAATATGTGATCGGTGAAGTGCAACGAGTCCTTGACGTATGCGATGCTCTTGAACAAGGAGATTATGAGACAGTAGGGCAGAAGATGTATGAGACTCATCATGGAATGAGTAAATTGTATGAGGTAAGTTGTGAAGAACTCGATTTCCTGGATGATATTGCCAAAGAGTGTGGTGTGACCGGCTCTCGTGTGATGGGAGGTGGATTTGGCGGTTGTACGATAAACTTAGTTAAGGAAGAATTGTATGATGCGTTTGTGGAAAAAGCCAAAGCAGAATATAAGACAAAATTCGGTCGTCTTCCCAAAGTTTATGATGTCGTGATTGCCGATGGGGCACGCAAACTTTGCTGATAAAAAATGGATATAAATAGATAGAGCCGGGGGATTAAATCCCCCGGCTCTATCTATTTATAGAAAAATTTGCTCGCTTAAATTGGGTTCGTTCCCCAGCCGCCACCTAATACTTTATACAAATTCACCATAGCAAGATACTCGTCTCTTACAGCATTGCTCAAACCGATTTGAGCATCGAAAAAATTTCGATGGGCATCTAAAACATCGATGTAACGAATAACTCCGTTGAAATACTGTAACTGTGCTAGATCTACATACTTTTGAGCTGCTTCAAAAAGATTGAGTTGAAGTTCCGATGTTCGTCTTTTTTTCTGATAAGTTACCACGGCATCATTTACTTCTCGGAAAACTTCAAGAACCTTTTGTTCATAGGCGAAACGTTTTTCGTCATAGGCTGCCAATGACGCTTTATATTGGGCTTTCTTCTTTCCAAAGGTTAATAAAGGAGCTACGAGATTGCCAGACACATAGGAGAATGGAGATTCGAAAAATCCTTTTAATTCATCGTTTTCAAGCCCTCCGACTAAACTTATAGTTAATCGTGGAAACCGATCGGCATATGCAATCCCTACTGCTGCCATAGCGGCTTGTAGCTGTTGCTCTGCTTGACGCACATCAGGCCTTCGTTGCAGTAGGGTAGAGGGAAGCCCGATAGGTATATTTTCGGGTAAACTGACATTTAAGTCGAATTCTCCTCGTTCTACTTTCGACGGATATTCTCCGGCTAATACCGCAATTTGATTTTCTTTCAATGCGATTTTTTGCTCCAACTCGGGGATAAGAGCCGAAGCACTGGCCAGTTCTACTTGTGCTTGTTGATAAGCTGTCTCGGAAGTGAGACCACCTTCGAATCGTAATCGGGCTTGATTGACACTTTCTTCACGAGTTTTTACGGTTTGTAAAACAATTTCAAGTTCTTGATCCAATGCAACTAATTCGAAATAGGCGGTCGCTGTTTCGGCAATTAGGGTCATTTGCATGGCTCGTGCAGCTTCCACTGAGGCCAAGTACTCTGCCGCACCCTTTCTTTTTCCCCAACGTAGGCTACCCCATAGATCAATTTCCCAACCTAATGAGGCTTTAAGGCTAAATTCGGGGCTTTTTTTGAACTTTTCACCGTAATAATCATTTGTTTCGTGATCGGCGAAAAGTTGAGCTCCGATAGTCGGCCAACGGGAGGCTTTACTCACGCGGTATAATTCTTCCATTTGCTTGATATGAGCTTCTGCGGCTTGCATATTCCGATTATTTCTTAACGTCTTTTTAATTAATTTGCTAAGAGTCGAATCGGAATAGAGTTCCCACCATGACATATCGGCAATGGTTAATGTATCGTTTTCTCCCGCAATAATTTCATCTGGTAAATTCAGTTCGGGAGCCTGACAGCGTTTTTGTATAGAACAACTACTTAAAATGAACGCTGTCACCAATATATGTATGAAAACTTTCATCTGTTTCATCGTTTCATCATTTTAGATTTTAACTTGTAAACCCATACGAAAAGAAGGGGAACAAAAATAATGCCTACGGTAATTGCCACAATCATACCGAAAAATACGCCTGTACCGATACCTTGACGACTGGCCGATCCCGGACCGCTGGCAAAGACAAGAGGTAACATACCTAAGATAAAGGCCAAAGAGGTCATTACGATAGGTCGGAATCGTAAGTGTGCGGCTTTGATTACAGCATCCACTGCATTATTCCCTTTCTCGACTTCGTCTTTGGCAAATTCTACAATAAGAATTGCATTCTTGGCGACTAATCCCACCAACATAACCAAGCCGATTTGGAAATAAATATTATTTTCAAGGCCACATATCCAGTTTCCTAAATAGGCTCCGACTCCTGCTATCGGAAGAGATAATATAACTGCTATTGGGATAGACCAACTTTCGTATTGAGCTGCAAGGAATAAGAAGACAAAAAGTAATGCTAAGGCCAATATGTAGGCTGTCTGACCACTTACATGTTTTTCCTGATAGGAAAGTCCGCTCCATTCGACGCCAATGTTTTTAGGCAAATGCTTGCTTGCTATTTCTTCGAGTATAGCCATCGCTTGTCCCGAACTATAACCTGGGGCCGCTTCTCCCGATATGGTTGTGGAGGTGAACATATTGAACCGACGAATAGTCCCCGGACCTGTTGTATACGAGGTTGTACCAAGAGCGGTAATAGGTATCATGGCATTATTGCTTCCTTTGACGAAGAAGAGCCCCAAATTATCTTTATGTGCTCTATACGGTGCTTCGGCTTGGATATATACACGGTAGATTCTGTTGAACATATTGAAATCGTTCACATAGATCGACCCCGTAAATGTTTTGAGCGTTGAAAAAATATCGGCTATTTTTACTCCGAGCATTTGGGCCTTGTCCCGATCTACATCAAAATAAAGCTGAGGTATATCGTTTTGAATAGAAGACGATAAACCGCTTATCTCTTTTCGTTGAGAGGCATAATAAAGTAATGTGTCGGCGGCTCGTTGTAAATCGGCATAACTTGCATCGCTTCGTGCTTCGAGCACCATTTCGAAACCGCCCGAACTACCTAATCCCGGAATAACGGGTGGAGTACTCAAATAAACTTTACTTTCGGGATATTTTTTTAATTCTTCACGAATTTCCTCCATAATATCTCGGAGATTCGACGATTTGCGATCTTCCCAGGGTTTTAGAATAACCGTTAATTGACTTCGAGATTGGTTCGTACCGACACGGGGACTAGATCCTGTCACATTGAGTACATACTCTACGTCTTCACGAGACATTAAATAGTTCATGGCTCGTTCGGTTATATGGCGTGTCCTTTCCAATGTAGCGCCTTCCGGTAATTCTAACTCAACGGTAAAATATCCTTGATCTTCCTGTGGCATAAAACTTTGAGGAACTATTTCGTTAAGAAGCCATATCGCTATCAAAGATATACCGAAAGCCGCTACTACTCTGCGAGCATGCTTCAATCCTTTTCTAATGAGTTTCTCGTAAAGCCTATTGCCTCGTGCTAACCATAAGTTTATGTAACGAAAAAGTTTGTTTTTCTTTTTTCCTGAATCCGGTTTGAGCAGTAAAGCACACATGGCGGGACTCAAAGTTAGTGCGACTAATGTCGAAATAAGAACCGAAACGGCAATAGTAATCGTAAATTGTCGGTACAATTGACCTGTAATACCGGTCAAAAAGCTGACCGGGACGAATACGGCACATAACACCAACGAGGTAGCGATAATGGCACTACCCAATCCTTGCATGGCTTTTTTGGTAGCTTCGTAGGGACTAAGATGTTCCTCATTCATGATTCGCTCTACATTCTCGACTACGACTATGGCATCATCGACCACGATTCCGATAGCAAGGATTAAACCCAAAAGGGTCATCATATTGAGCGAGAATCCGAATGCAAGCATGATTCCGAATGTTCCTATCAACGAAATAGGTACAGCTATAACCGGGATAAGTGTAGCTCTCCAATTTTGTAGCGAGAGAAATACAACCAAGATAACCAAAATCAGGGCTTCGAAAAGCGTGTGGTAAACTTCGTTTATGGATTGGGAAATATAAGAGGTCATATCGAAGGGTATTTCATAAGTAATACCCTCCGGGAAGTTACGACTAATCTCCTCCATCTCTTTCTTCACAGATTCAGCGACCTCCATTGCGTTGGCTCCCGGTAGCATGTTGATATTAAGCACGGCCGCATTACCTCCGTTTATTCCGCTTTCCGTGTTGTAAGATTGTGCTTCGAGAGAGATGCGAGCGACATCGCGCAAACGAATCAAAGAACCGTCGGGATTAGCCCGTATGACAATGTCCTCAAATTCTCCTACGGAAGATAATCGCCCTTGTGCTATGATAGGAGTCGTTATATCGATGTCGGAAATCGGTTGCTGACCCAATACTCCGGCGGCCGATTCCCGATTCTGGTCTTTCAATGCCTTTTGTAAATCGTCCACTGTAAGTCCCAGATTAGCCAAGCGGTCGGGTTGAACCCATATCTGCATAGCGTAATAACGGCTACCGACATTCGATACGCTACCCACTCCTTTGACCCGTCTCAACATGTCCAACACATTGAGCGTGGCATAATTACTGAGGTATATTTCGTCGAATTTCGGATCGTTAGAGCGCAAAGTGACAGTCATTAATCGACTGGAAGCCTGTTTTTCCACGGAAATGCCGTTTTGTACTACTTCGGCCGGGAGACGAGCTTCGGCCTGTTTCACGCGGTTTTGTATTTCAACGGCAGCTAAATCCGGGTCGGTCGATATGTCGAATGTGATTGTTGCCGAAAAACTTCCTGAATTGCTGTTCGTTGATTCCATGTAGAGCATGCCGGGCGTACCATTCAATTCCTGCTCGATGGGAGTGGCGACAGCTTGGGTGACCGTCTGTGCGCTAGCTCCCGGATAGGAGGCCGATACTTTGACTACCGGAGGAACAATTTGGGGGTACTGGTCTATCGGGAGTAAAAAAAGACCTAATACACCGACGATAACGATAACAATTGAAATAACAATTGAAAATATGGGTCTGTCGATAAAGAAGTCCGATTTCATAACATACTAATTTTTAGAATGGTCTTCTTGTTCTGCCCGATAAGTCGAGGGGATAACTTTATCTCCGTGAGTGAGTTTATGAAATCCTTCGACCACTATATTTTCGTGGGGAACCAAACCTCGTTCGATAATGACATTGTTTCCTACTTCCGGTCCCAATTCGACCATACGCCTTTCTGCAATACTATCGGCTCTTACGACGAATATGTAAGCGCCCCCCTTTTCAATCGCGATTGCTTTATTGGGGACTACGACTGCCGCTTCCCGAACATCGAGCAGTAACCTTACTTTGGTGAACTGCCCCGGTAATAATATATGTTCGGGGTTGGGCATTTCGGCTCTTACTGAGAATGTACCGGTTTGAGGATCGACTTGTGGATCGGCAAAATCGACTATCCCCCGCTGAGGATAAGGCGAATTGTCGGGTAAAGTAATAGTAATGTAAGGCTCCCACGTTCGGGTCGTGTCTTTTTGCCCTAAATTAACGTTACGGGCTTTGCTTTTCAAATAATCGAGTCCGGTCATACTGAAATCGACACGAACGGTATCGCTCTTTACGACCGTAGCCAGTAACGATTGCCCGCCGGGGCCGACAAGTGTTCCTATATCAACGTTACGTTCCGATATGTATCCCGAGATAGGGGAGCTCACAGTCGTATAACCCAATGCTGTTTCGGCTTGGGTTAAATCGGCCTCGCTCATTTCTACTTCGGCTTTTGCACTTTCGTAAGAAGCGATGGCGTTATCTAAATCGAGTTGACTGGCTGCATTTTGTTGATACAAAGGTCTGATGCGCTCCAAGTCTCTCTCAGCTTTCAATGCCAACGCTTTGTTTTTGTTTAGCTGAGCTTTGGCTTTATTTGCTCGAGCTTGATACTGTTTGGGGTCGATTATAAAAAGGGGTTGTCCTTTTTTCACATAAGTACCCTCGTCGAAGAGCATTTTTTCAAGGAACCCTTCTACCCGGGCCCTTATTTCAACGAATTGCTGAGCACGAATGCGGCCTACATATTCCCCGTAAATTTCCACATCGTCCGTAACAACAGGCTCGACTTCGACTATCGGTAGGTCGGGACCCGGAGGTGCGGGACGCAGTAACCAATATAATCCTCCGCTTAATAGGAGAATACCTGCCCCCACATACAACCATACCCGGGGAGAAATACGACGAATCTTTTCACTAAGCCGTAAAGCGTAGTTGCCGATATTTTTAGCGGCTTGTCGAATATTTTCAAATGAAATTTTTATCATAAAGTCAAGAAACTTTTTGGAAGTAAATACACAATAATCCTGATATGAGAATGGAATAGTCCGCAAAAGTACTCTTTTTTCTTCAAATACGCCTTTTTTGTGACAATATTTAGATATTAAACGTAATACGGAAGGGGACGGTTCTGTGCCGGATAGGGATTCCGATAATAAATAAGAAATGCTGTTTGGGAGGGAATCATAGATAGTTTCTAAAAAGTGTAATCTTTGGAGTAATTTGTATTTGTTTATAAACCAAATAGATATATACTTGCTCCAATTGGTTCTACTACTATTTTCTTCAAGGGAGCAAAAAAAAATTCCATTTTTCACTAGGGATTGTTTTTGATTTGGGGTTATATAATATATAACAAAAAAATTATAGAGATACTTATTGATTCATGAAAAAACATTAAAGGATCCATGAAAAAGTACATATCTGTTTTTTTTGATAGTTTGAAGTATCATTTACGAATGGTGAGGCATGTCGTTTTATCAGAATCCCGACTACGTCGCAGTTTATAGGAAGCATTTTGAAGTTTATCCATTTTTAATATAAAAAACATTAGCCTATGGAAATAAGAGAGACTATTTTTTAGAATTAAAATGAGAGAGGAGAATTATTTTTTTAGTATTCGAATACCTATAATACACGTATGTATAGAAGAAATCTAAAAGCAATTATTGTAGCTTTCGTACTGGTTTCTGGTTTTGGAATCGGTACTGCTGCGCATGTCAGCGCAGCTGATACGATGTCGCCACAAGGAGCGGCACAATCGAAGAGTGTAAATCAAAATGTTGCCACGGGGACAAAAGTGGTAACGGGTACAGTTACCGATCCGTCGGGAGAGACTCTTATCGGCCTCACGGTAAAAGTTTCCGGTACAAATGTGGCCGTAGCGACAGATCTCGATGGTAACTACTCGATCAAGGTTCCTGCGGGGAGTAACGAATTGGAGTTTTCCTACATCGGTTATCAAACCATCAAGCGCGCTATCAACGGGCAGAGCAAGATAGATGTAGTTATGCAGGACAATTCCGAGGTGCTCGACGAAGTCGTTGTAACCGCCATGGGTATCACCCGTAAAGAATCGTCTTTGACCTATGCGACCCAAGAAATTAAGGGAGATGATTTAATGAAGGTGCAAGATGCCAACTTCGTGAACTCGCTTCAAGGGAAGGCAGCCGGTGTAACTATCACTCAAAGTGCCGGTGGAGCCGGTGGTACTTCAAAAATCCTGTTGCGTGGTAACAAATCAGTTATGGGTAACAACAGCCCCTTGATCGTTATCGACGGTATACCTATGACTAACCAAGTCGGTGGAGCGGCTTCTTCTTGGGCTGGTGGCGAGAGCCTCACTTATTCGAGTTCTTCGGAGGGTGGGGATGCTCTTTCCTTGATTAATCCCGACGATATCGAGAGCATCAACATTTTGAAGGGTGCTAATGCGGCTGCTCTTTACGGTAGTGCTGCGGCCAACGGCGTGCTTATGATTACGACCAAGAAAGGTAAAGAGGGTCGTGTATCGGTAAGTGTCAATTCGAATGTGACTTTTGAAAATCCGTTGGTACTTCCTCAGATACAGAATGTATATGGTGCAAATGTAAATCTGGCAGCCAATACTCTTACTACTGAAAGTTGGGGCAAAAAGATTTCTGAAATGACACCCGAGGAGCTCAATTACAGTGGAGCTAAGTTGCGTAATTATGCAAAAGACGATATTTCCGACTTTTTCGAGACAGGTGCGACTTACAACAACTCGGTATCGGTAAGTGGTGGTACTGAGAAAGTACGTTCCTATTTCTCTTATGCCAACTCCTACGCCGACGGTATGGTTCCCAATAATACTTATCAACGAAATACTTTTTCATTCCGTCAGAGTTATTCTTTGTTCAACAAGAAGTTGAATGTCGATTTGTCATTGAACTATGTGCATGCGCAGACAAAGAATCGTCCGGGCGGAGGTACGGTCATGAACCCGTTATATGATTTGTATCGTATGCCGCGTAACATCGATATGGATTATTATAAGAAAAATTATCGAGGAGAAGGCACGTGGACTTCAAACATTTACGGATATTATAATGATCAGAAACAGTGGGTTCCCGATGGTACTATTGAGTTGTCTGGACCGATGCAACAATGGGCCTATTTTTCACCGGGTAACAATAATCCCTATTGGATAACGAATGCCAATAAAGGACAGACCGAGGAGGAAAGAGCCTATGGATATATTACGGCAAGCTATGAAATCATTCCCGGCTTGAAGATACAAGGCCGTTTGAACATGGACCGTGCCAAGTATAAAGGATTTACAAAGAGAATGGCCACTACGCAAAACGTAGCCGCTATCGAGGACTATGGTATGTATGGACAGGATCTCATTTGGAGCAACGATGTCTATGTCGATGCCATGTTGAGTTACAACAAGGAAATCAAAGATTTCTCTGTATCGGCATCGGCCGGTTGGGTGGGACACACCGTTAAAGGAGAGACCCAAAAGTTGTGGACGAGAGCCACCTATTTCTCCTATACCGACATGAATCAGCTACCGACCCGTATTAACTTCTTTGAGCCTCTGGCGTCATGGGGAGGAAGCAATATGAATGAGTATTCCTTGTCTTCCAACTGGGATAAAGGTCTTTTCTTTACGGGACAAGTAGGATACAAAGATTATGTCTATTTGGAAGGTAGCTATCGCCAAGACTGGTATCGGGCTTTCAAACAATTCGAATATCGGGGTACTCCCGATAATTATGGCTATTTCTCGGTCGGAGCCAATACGTTAATGCATCGCTATATTTCTTTGCCCGAATTTATTACACACTTGAAACTCCGTGCTTCTTACTCCGAAGTAGGTAACTCTATTCCTAATGAGGTGTTTAATAAAGGTAAAGCTGATTTAGCAACCGGAGCGATCGCTTCGTCTACCTATGGCTATTTCGATAATCCTATTCCCGAAACTTCAAAATCATTCGAAGCCGGATTCGATGTATCGTTCTTCGATAGTTCGTTGAACTGGGATTTGACGTATTATCACACGGGATTGTATAATAACTATTTCCTACAAGCCACTACGGGAGGTAAGTCCAAACCTGTAAATACCGGTTTGATTCGTAATCAAGGTATCGAAACCACCGTTTCCTATTCGTTGGGCTTTGCCAAAGATTGGATGTGGCGTACTTCGGTGAATTTCTCGTACAACGACAACAAGATTGTAAAGACATTCAAAGATGAGCAAGGAAAGTCGTCTAAGCTCGAACAAAAAATTGCCGGTGGTAATATTGTGGTAAGGTACGACGAAGGCGGTTCTTACGGCGATATGTATGCCCTCGATTTTCGTCGCAATGACGATGGTAGTATTTATTTAAGTTCTAACGGAGCACCTCAGTTAAGTAACAATAGTTATGTCTACTTGGGCAATATGAATTCTAAATTCCAATTGGGATGGGGAAATACGATTTCTTGGAAAGACCTTTCTCTTTATTTCTTGGTGAGCGGTCGTATCGGTGGCAAGGTCATCTCGTTGACCGAGGCTTATCTCGATTATCAAGGTGTATCTAAGCGAGTGGGAGATGCTCGTTTGGCAGCCGAAGCAAATCCCGATTTACAATGGAACGGAAAGCCGGCTATGGTAATGCCAGACGGTAATTTGGCTCCTATTGAAGAATATTACAAAGCAGTAGGTGGTAATATGTTTGGTTCGCAATATGTTTATGATGCCACCAATTTCCGTCTGGCAGAACTTTCGTTAGGTTATTCTTTCCATAATCTTTTTGGAGGAGTTATCAGTAACCTCTCGCTGTCAGTCGTAGGCCGCAACTTGTTCTTCATCTATAAGGATGCTCCGGTCGATCCCGATATCGCCCTCTCTACCAAAAACGGTTTGGGTGCGTTCGATATCTTCAATATGCCGGCAACCCGTTCGGTCGGTGTGAATTTGAAAATTGATTTTTAGTAGTAAATAATGAATAGATATATGAAAAAAACTGTTTTAGCGGCATTTGGTGCATTGCTTTCTGTTGTGAGCTTGCACTCATGTTTAGATTTCGATATGCCCACCGATACCTTTACTGGTGGTGATACCGAATTGGATCCGATAGTCTACAAAGGTAAAGCCGATAGTATAGATTATAGAAAAGAGATTTCAGAAGAAGGTTTTGCGTTTGCCGAGAAAGAATTAAACAATTATTTCTTTCAATTACAAACGGTACAATATTGTATGAGAGGAGGAAAAGAAGGCCAGCTTCCCGGAGCTCACCAATATCAATATGTGTATAATATAACCGTCGATAACTATGCCGGCTATTTATGCGTTCCTCATAACTTCTCACATGGGGGAGACGGTATTTTATCTTCTACTTACTATTACAATCGAGGATATTGCGATGGCCCTTATGGCGCTTTTCTCATGGTGAAAAACAATTTGGTGAACATGTTGAATCACCCTCATATCGACTCTATCCCCGAGATGAAAGCGATAGGACTATTGCTTTACAATTATTCGGCACAGGAGATGGTCGACCTGTATGGCTCTATTCCCTATGTAGATCACAAGAATAATAAGGAAACGAATCCATTTACCTTCAATAAGATGGCCGATATTTATGAAACTATCGTAGATAATCTGGATACGATCAATGCTTGTTTGAAACATTATGAGCAACGTCCGGGGTGGTACAAAAGTCGTTTGAATGATATCTTGCAACAAAGTGACTGGGTAACGAAAGATTTTAGTATTGACACATGGAGACGTTTTGCCAATTCGTTAAAACTTCGTATGGCTATGCATATTGTGAAAGTTGATCGGACAAAAGCTCAAAAATGGGCACAAGAAGCTGTTACCGAAGGTGTAATCGAAACGGAAAATCAAGAAATAGCTTTGGATCCAGTCGTTTCAGGGTTTACCCATCCATTGGTCGATATTAGCAAATTATGGGGCGATTCCCGGTTGAATGCTTCGTTTGAGAGCTTACTGTTCAGTTTGAAGCATCCTTATGTACAAGACGATTATGCGTTGTTCGAGAAAAATTCTTCTCAGATTGTCAATGAAACAAATCCTGAGGAAATAGAACCTACCAATTCTCGGATTGTAGGGCTACGAGCTGGTATATCCATGGTTTCGGGTCAAACAGTGAGTGTTAACCCCCGTATCGCTTATTCGGCAGTTTCTTCCAATCGTATCAGTATGGCTCCGTTATACCTGATGAAACTTTCAGAAGTTCAGTTCCTTCGTGCGGAAGGTGCAGTGCGTAACTGGGCGATGGGTGGTTCTGCCCAATCTTTTTATGAAGCAGGCATTCGTAGCGCTCAGTTGGATCAACGTACAAATTCGCAATATGGACAGAAAGTCGATGAGTATATGAGTGTGGAAGAACCGGTCGCTTATGCGTATACCGACCCGATGGACCATACCAATGATATAGCCAGTGTAACCAAAATCGGTGTTAAATGGAACGAAGGCGATACGCCGGAAACCAAATTGGAAAAAATCATCACTCAGAAGTATATTGCCGGGTTCCCCTATTCCTATGAAGCATGGAACGATTTGCGCCGTACGGGCTATCCGAAGATATTCCCCGTATTGAATGTCGAGGACGGTGACGGCAGTTTGGTACAAGGCGACCTTATTCGGAAAATTCCTTTGCCGGGAAGGGACACGAGTGCAGGTTTGTCCGATATTCAGACCTCTGGTATAGAGGCTTTGGGGGGGACCGATACACAAGGTACTCGTGTTTGGTGGGACGTAGAAGGTTCCAATTTCTAATGAAATGGTTTAGAGGGCAGGGGAGCTGTCGCTCCTCTTCTCTCTACTATTTATAATAGTTACAAAATTTATAATTTAATGTTTTTTTATCATGAAGAAGTTTACTGTATGCGGTGCGGCTGTGGCTCTATGCTGTCTGGCCGGCAACGTGCAGGCGCAAGAACCGGAATATCCGGCGTCTGCATCGACAGAAGTTTTTGACTTTACACCGTGGAATGATGACAAGTTATTGCTGTTATTCGCTCAGGCGGCTGATGAAGGACGTAAGTACCCGACCAAAGAAGAGTTTGAAGCTGCCGGTTTTAATCTCGATCTGGAATTCTCCCGTTCGCACGTACGCCCGGCAGTTATTATGGAAGATGCAGCCAAAAACATTGTTGCCGATGTGTATCCCACCCGTCGGTTGTGGATGAACACACCGACCGGACAAGGTGAAAGTGTCGGTGGCTATCCCAGCTCCGAATTCCATAGCGATGTATTCTCTATGTGGAACTATACGAATTTATATGGTGCTTGGAACCACACTATATTACAAGCTCCGGGTTCTTGGGCCGATGCCGCTCACAAGAATGGGACGCACATGTTCTCGGGTATTAAGTTTTTCGAGTCTTGGGGAACAACTTCAAGTGAGTATATCAAGCTTATTACAAAGAAAAACGAGAAAGGAGAATACGTGTATGTAGATGCCTTTTTGAATGCTCTTTTGTTCTTGGGATTGGACGGTATAAACTACAATTTCGAGGATTCGGGCTATCAGCAGACTGACGTTGTCGGATTCCATCAAGCGCTTTACAAAAGAGCGAAAGAGATAGGGTTCGACAGCTTCCATATTGGTTTGTACACCAGTAGTTCTTCACTCTCGACACGTACTGCAAATGCCCTTTATGGAACAAAAGCGAACGGTAAAACCGCTGACTTAATGTTGAATTATTCGGGAGGAGATTTTGCAACACAATATATGGCTTCGTCGGTTCAAGCGGCAGAAACTGCTTACGGTACGGCCGACGGTTTATATGCCGGTGGTTGGTATCGTCACATGGATCTTAGCTGGCCTCTCTTGAATCAAGATGAAGCGACGAAGAGATGTGGTCTTTGCCTTTGGGGAGAGCACAAAATCAGTCGTTTCTTCCAATATGTAGTGGGAAAAGACCCCATGGATATGCAAACGAACTATCAAAAGTTGTTGGAAAAAGGATTCTCGGGGGGGTATCGCACACCGATCCAACGTCCGGCTCCTTCGTATACTAATGTATTCCAAGTAGAAAATGCCAGTGAAGCAGATACGCAATTAGCCGAATTCTGCGGATTGGCCGAATTTATACCGGAACGTACGGCTATTCAAGGCGATCTGCCGTTCAATACCTATTTCTCATTGGGAAATGGAGATTTCTATGCTTATAAAGGTAAAAAAACACTGGGTAGCTGGTACAATATGGGACAACAAGACTATGTACCGACCTATCGTTGGTTAATCTATCAAACGGGGACAACGAACCGTTCGACGGATATCGATGCTGAATTTACTCATGAGGATGCTTATATCGGTGGATCTGCCCTCCGTTTGAAAGGAACTCCTACTTCGACGGGATCTGATGTAGTGCTTTATCGTGCCAAACTGACTGTTTCTGGGAACAATGCAACAGCCAAACTGGCCGTGAAATCGGGTATCGAGGGAAGTAATGCTTCCAATCTGTATCTCATCTTGAAGAAATTTGACGACAATGCATGGTTGGAATTCCCTGTGGGCGACTTGAAAGGCGCTACTTGGGAAGAAAAAGAAATAGCTCTCAGCGGTATCAACCAAAACGATGTAATCGAATATATCGGTCTGCGTGTGAAAGGTTCGGCATCGGACAGCTATAAAATGCTCGTAGGACAGTTGCAATTATGCGATGACCGCTCTGCTGTGAAACCCGCTGATATCGACGATTTGAGTGTAGTTACAGAAGTGAAGGAAGAAACGACTTCTTCGATGTCTGTAAAATTGACTTGGAGTGTCGATTATACTGGATTTAGTCCTGCCCGCAAAGATTATGGTATGGTTTACAACGACGAGGTAAATATCGATCATTTTGAAATTTTGTATAAGAATGGAGAAGACGGACGAGTATCGGAAGTAGGACGTACTTCCACTTGGTCGGCTTATGTAGGTAATATTCAATTTGAAGATGAAAACGACGATCCCTATATCGGTGTTCGTTCGGTATCAGTCGATTTGAAATCGTATTCTCCGGTGGTGTGGACGCATGTACCTCGTGCCACGGGGTCTTTACCCGAGCCCGATACCGATTTGTATGGAAAAACTTATTTGAATCTCGAATCGGAAGGTGTTGAGACAGCTCAAAAATATCGTTATGTTTCATCGCTTGTTACTACGGGTGCAACTGAAAATTTGAACTATACATCGAATACACCTGTTGGAGGTGATAACTATTTGAGAGTAACCGACCAAAAACTGAAAGTAGAACAAGGCCAGAAAGTAACGGTTAAGTTTGCAGGACGAGTTAACGGTAGCGACGATGGTTTGAAGTGGTGTTTGGGTAAAGCCTATGTAGATTGGAATCTCGATTATGTATTCGATGCTAGTACAGACGAATTAGTAATGGAGGTAGGTACGTTAAATGCAGGAACCGATTCTATCGCAACAGGTTGTACCTTCATTCTTAATGTTCCCGAGGATGCGGCAGTGGGTACAAGTCGTTTCCGTATGGTATTCTCTGATGCTTGGTTTACTCACCCCGGACCTACGGGAGGTACGGCAAAAGGATTCTCGATCGATTTCGATGTGGAAGTAACCGGATCGAATTCCGGACGTGAACCGGAAAAAACATATGCCGACTACCGTGATCAAGGTGTTGCCGATGAACCCGATGGATTAGATGTATCTGGAATCGAAGATGTCGTAAATGGCAACGGAAACGGTGTATCGTCTGTTTCTTCGCTGTATCCTACGGTAGCTACCGATGTAATCTATTTCAACAATGTAGATAAGGCTTGGATATATACGGTCGATGGACAGTTGGTTAAATATGTAAACAACAATCCCGAATCTGTGAATGTCTCCGATCTGTCTTCTGCTATGTATGTAGTGAAGATGCAGAAAGGCAATGTGGTACGTAGCCAGAAGATGTTCAAGAAATAAAGAAGATTGTTTCAGGTTAATAACAGTCTGAAAAGACTGCCTCTCTCGAAAGGTTATCCGATGTGATATCGGGTAACCTTTCTTTTTTTATGTTTTTCGAAAACAATTTATTCCCCTTGTCGATTCATGTATCATGACGGTCGATAATACGACAGTAGAAGGAACGGAATGCACGATTTCGTTTTTATTTTCTGGGTCGCAAATCGGTAAGAAAAGGCTTTAATACGCTTTTTATGAACTTGATAAGAAAAAAATAGGACAGATTTATTTTAATTCTTAACTTTACTCTGTTTTTTGGAAATTTCTTTTTTTAATTCGTTCTGGAATACATAGATTCTTTCGGACACAAATGCTTTGGAATATTCGGATTCATCTGCAATAGATTTTATAGAATATCCTTGTATATATTTTTCAATGATTGACCGGTCAACGTGGTTGAGCAATCGGAATATATTTGTAAATGTTTCTATATCAATCATGTCTATTGAACAAATTTGACGGCGAATTGTTCTAAATAATCTAAGTTGAAACAATTTAATTTTAGTCATAACTTTTTTATATAAAAGCCTCCGACCATAATACACGATACTAAAAAGAACAGTGAATAAATTCGTGAAATGCAAAACTCTATTTGCATTTTATTATGGATCGGAGGCCTATGTCAAACCAACCGAAATGGCAATCGCCACCACGAATTTATTCACTGTATGATACAAATATAGCGATTTGTTTTTGATTATTTTATAAAATAATCCTAGAATTTTTACTAATCTAAATTATTTTATTTTTCTTTTTTTTATAAGAGATTGTAAACGTGGGCTTTGTATATTTTATAAAATGGAAGAAAATAGCGGGCAGGAGTTTTGAATTACATGTTTATTCCGATGGTTTAGTCTCTATTTGAGTGGTGATATTCAATCTTTCTTTTTTGATGTGTGTCTAAGTACGATTTGTAGAAGCCATATTTGCCAAGTTTTTTTGCACGGTTTTGAAACAAAACGCACCTAAGCACAACAAAAATATACGAAACGTCGATAATTTATGTATCAATTGAAAGTATATTTTTTGATGGAATATATAAAGAAAAAACACTGAAAATCATTTGATAATCAGTGTTTATATTTTGTCGGGGTAGCGGGATTCGAACCCACGACCCCCTGCTCCCAAAGCAGGTGCGCTAACCGGACTGCGCTACACCCC
>PPYE01293140.1_pt1 | contig 69388 bp, 65 predicted proteins | sample 1559881 | NCBI WGS metagenome assembly PPYE01 (sample SAMN08240022, study PRJNA423297) | Human gut metagenome, whole genome shotgun sequencing project. | reverse complement strand
AGGGCCTTGGCGTCTGTGGGTACGAACTTATTCGTGAATTATTCATATTTGTAAAATTAATTTTGAACAGTTACTTATTATATAAGTTTTTATATCTGTTAATATTGCGTCATAATTACAGTCACAAGTATTATGAATTCGCTTAGCCCATTCAGTCATCAAACATTGAGCATCATTATATTCATCAATGGAATATTGCCTGTATTTTTCCCAAAATGTAGTTTTCGTATAATTTTTCTTTTGTCCTTTAATTTCGACCTTTGAAGTCTCTGTTAAAGATAAAATATATAAAATAGCTGATAAAATCGAATCAATATAATCTTTTACGGTGCCGTTATCTTTACGCCTTATAAATGACGCAAAAGATTCGTAGTTTACTTTATCGTTTTTGCGGATATTTTTATTAAACAGTGGAAAATAGGAGCGAATTGTTGTAACTTTTTCATTGTCAGATCCGACCCATCCTATCGCTTTAATATTATTTCGGTGTAATTTATCAGCTCTTTTTTCTCTTTGTGCAATATCTAATATACTTTCACCTTCTATTTTTCGGTCTTTCAGTATTTCAATAAAGCGAGGAATAACACTAAGGGGATTGTCATAGATGATTATGATAGGTTTTACTGATTTTATACTTGCATTTGCCATTAGGTTCTTATTGTCTTCTATACATACACTTCTGAGCACTTTTGCAATTGCTTCACCGAAGCGTATACTCATATCTAGGGGATAAGGGTTGTTAGGTATCCAAAAAGATTCTTTCTTTACCGAATTGTATATGGATTGATGATGGTCTCCATAACACTGAACAATAGTATTGTTAAATAAATTACGAATCAATAATAATTGCCTATCATCAGTATCCTGCATTTCATCAATAAATAGATATTTAAATCTTGATGAAATAGCTTGCTGTAGAATATCTCTATGCTCAGCACATAATCTCATTGCTAAATCATAAGCTTCTCCATACTTGATTATTCCCTGTTTAAAAAGGTTTTCTTTAATTTTAAGAAACTCTACTCCAGATTCTGTATCCAAGCCTACTGATCCTCCAGGAAAAACAACTTTTTTTTCGACAAAATCTATATAGCTATTGGAGATACTAGATATTTTCATCTCTTGAACGCTGGCATCTATCCGACTTTTTGTATTATATATATTGGTTATAACTTGTTCGTTATTTATTGCTAAACGTAAGTTCGCTTTAGTATACCCGGACATATTGAACTTATATTTGTCTTTTCTAGCCTTAGGAATGAGGGATATCACCTTCAGTTTTAGAAGTGTATTTTTGTCACCTATAGAAAAAACTTGTTGCTCTGAAAATTCCGTAAGCCCTCCAATTAGCTGTCCATAAAGTTTTGTATGAAGTTTATTATGAAATTTATCAAGAGAACAGAAGTGAGAAATCATCATTTTGTCTGCTAGTTCGTCATCTACAACACGAATGCTCGTGTCGTAATAATATTGCATTGATAAATTCCCTATGTATTTATCTACAAATGACTGTATTGTCCCAAAATGATTGGGATAAGAAAATAAGATATTTGCTTTACTCCCTAGCTTAGACTTTATCTCATCAATGGCAACATTGGTATGCGTCAAGACGCATACTCCTTGATTATTAGGCAAAGGCATTTTATTTGCTAAAATCACTAGTTTAGCAAGCAAAGTCGTAGTCTTTCCGCTCCCAGGACAAGCCTTCACATCTCGACTCTCATCACACTCGATAATATCTATCTTTTGCTGATCGAAAAAAGGCTTCCCATCTAACAGTAAAGAGTGTGCATATCTTATTTCCTCATTATTTGCAAATTTAGTCATTGTTCTCTTATATCTAACGGTTCTGTAACATGGCAAATCGCATCAATTATATATTTGATATATGGGTCTGTTTTAAGAATATCGTGTGCTGCTGTATCTTCTCTCAAAATATCCGCAAGATATTGTGCTGTACTTGCCTTGGAAATATCTCCTTTTAGCAAAGGACTGAAAATCTTATAACTTTCATCTGAAGACGGAGTGGCGTTAGGATATTTAGCTGCTATTTCATTTTGTATATCCGTGATAATGCCTATAGAAATTTCTTTTGTAGGATTTCTCTTTTCGTATTCTGCAACATTAATGGCACAAGCGAGCTGTTTGTATATAGCACTACATGCTAAATCATACTCTAAAGTCCATTTCAAGGGAAGATGTATTTTGATTTTGTCTGAGTTCCACACCTTATTGAAGCCCTCTCGTTTCTTTGCTCTTATTTCTTCAATAATTTCTGGTGTGATTTTTTTCTTTTGCTCTGCTTCGTATACAGTTAAGAGTTGGTCTTTGATAGTTGGAGTCCCTTTTGGAGTATTGGCGAAGCGGGCAACTGTCTTGTTTTCATTTATGAACGTTGTGAATTGTGACTTGGATTCAAAGTATGGTGGCATAGCTTCATATTGAATCTCTGTAGTTATATTTTTCAAAGCCGTAATAAATGCGTCATTAGACATTACTATTTCAGGAATGCCATCTTTAGATTCATTATAGTAATCAATACTTCTGACATCTAAATCAGATACAATAGATATTGGCATATCGAATGATCCCCCTTCTTTTCGTTGAAATATTTTTACGTAACGCTTAAATGCCGTACTGCCAACGTTTACTACTGAAACACCATATCTATGTAATGGTCTATCGATAACTTCAGAAATAGTGGGAATTAATAAATTTTCCGCATCACCCTCAACTAATATAAGACCATGTGCGAAAAACATATTAGCCTTTGTGGCGTCCAAGAATCTTTGGAGAAAATTATAATCAGATGGAAATAATTGCGTACCATCCCCTAAAGAATATATCTGATCTTTTTTACATACCACTAAATTCTTAAGTGGTATCTTTGATGCTAAGGTCGTACTATGCGTAGTTAGAATAAATTGACCATATTGACTCTCTTTACTAATAAAGTCAATTAGTCGTAATTGATATTGCGGATGTAAATGCGCTTCAAGTTCCTCTATTAATGTCAATTTAAGGCCGTTCTTATTTTCTGTATAGAGCAGTAACTCAGCCGCAATACATAGCAAGTTCAATGATCCCAATCCTGATTTGTTGGTTTCTAAAATCAAGTCCAATTGCTTCAAAATATCAGATAATTCGTTTGCTGTCAATGAAATATCTGCTGTTCTTAAATCTTTCTGAGATAGAAAATGTGTCCCTAATAACAAATTTAATTTAGATGTTATTTTGTTACCCTGCTCTGTGCTTTCAGCAAAGTATTTATCAATGTCTTGTTTTAACGTTTTATACTTCGTTTCAAGGTCGTGAGGTATCTTTCTCCCTGATGCATCTTTCGATGTTTTAAAAATAGGATGAGACTTAAGAATTTGTGCGAATCGAGATTTATTGCCATGTGTCATATCTGCTAAAGCATCTCTTAAGGGTTTTAGATACACAACCTTTAATAATTCCTTAGCTTCGCCCTCTATATATGTACCTTCGGAGTTGACTCCAGCCCGAATATATGGGTATATTACGTTGTCCTTAATTTTAGCATACAACCATACTTTCAGGATATATTCTGTTTTATCATCTGTTGTCTTTTCAAAACCAAGCCATTCTAAAAAATGGCCTGCATCCTGATCCGAGAATCCTTTAAAAATACATTCGATTTTCAATTCATCAGCGCGAGTTTCTGAAGAACTCTGATGAAAATCTTTTTCCTCAATCAGAATAAACTCTCCACTTTGGGTTTTTAAAACATATCTAATTGCATCAATAATAGCCGTTTTCCCAGAATCATTCTCTCCAATAAGAACATTAACACCTTCGTGAAAGTCTATAGACAAGCCTGGAGCTGAAGTATCAAAAGAATCACCTTTGATACCATACTTTCTGAAATTCCAGATATTTAGTGTCTTTAAATACATTGCTTATACTTCTTTAATGTAATATGTCTTTATTACTTTTTCAAAATGACTAATGTTTTTATCTCTTGCTACTGAACGCATTCTGTTAAGATCAAAATAATCAATGGAATATTTTTTCGTTTTCTTTTTAGCTGCAACTAATTTAGTTGTAGATTCTTCAGTAAAACCACCTGTACACCATATTTCAAAATCGATATTCTTACCTTTAAGAGACTCGCAAGATAAAGCCCAATCTCTTATAACGGGGATTTTAGTGGAAAGCCATTCGTCAATGTATCCATCATCTATTGGATAATTGTACCCTTTGCATTCAGCAAAAACAACTTTGTCTTGATATACAGCATAGACATCTATTTCTCTATGCTTATAGTTGTAATGAATATTCTTAGATATCTCTAAGCTTTGGCACTGCTGTCCGTGGAATAAACCAACGGCCATTTCGAATAAATCGCCTTTAAGATTATAAGTTTTTCCTACGGCTAGTTTTTCGATATTTTCTATCAGCTTTATATATTGATCAGGGTTGTTTTTTAATACTGCACCTGCGTTCTCTATTAAGTTTAAGATACCCAAAATAGTCTCTGAGTACTTCTTTCCAAATAATTCGTCTATATTGCCAACGACTATTCCATTTGATTTAAGAGCATGATAAACGTCGGAGTTATGGCTACTAACCAAAAGGAAAGGGATGAACTTAGCTGATTGATTTTGCATAGAGATGTTTTGCAATTTCTTGATAAGAAACTGAACATCCATTTCTGTGATATCTTGGTTTAATATTATATCCGCTAAAACAAAAGCGGGAATCAATTTATCACTTAGTTTTGAAGATAAACTTTTGATATACGATGGAGCAACCATGCTAAATTGGTATCTAGAGAATTCAGAGTCAAATTTAGCGGAGTTATATGAGATCAGACCAATATTGCGCGCCCATTCATGAAAATGAGCAATGGTAATAGCTTGTAACATATTTATTGCTTTGGCTCTTTTTTCGTTGATGTTAGCATATCCTGACAAGCTATAATGAGTGGTTGATTCTTCAACAAGCCGTAGACTTTTTAGGTCACTTAATACTGACTCAAAGCTTTTATGCCCTTTTTTGTGCAATATTGGACTTGCGGTAAAAGACGCCAATTTTTCTTTTAATATTATTCCATCATGTAACCAGAGCCCATTGATTATTAGATAATGTTGATTGGCATTTTCACGAAGAATTTCTACTAAGCCATCGTAAAACTCTTCATCACCCCATTTATCTTTATGATATAGTATAGACTGATTGTCTTTACATATTCCTTTAATCTTGTAGATACTTTCAGGAAGTCTTTGAATACGTTTTCTGGCATTAAGTTCGGTAATACCAAGAGTCTGAACACAGTATTCCACCACCATTCCCGATGATGCAACTACCTTGTTATTAATATATTGCTCTACATCTGTCACGTCACACTATTTATATAAATTACTTATACCTTCGAGCATGATTATTTTTTGATTTCAACAATCATACAAATTTTCACGCATAAAGTTAATATAAAACTTAATATCCACAAAGTGAAATCGTTAGAAATTTAGAAGAACTCATTCATCTTCTCTTTCATTTTCTCTTTATCAGAGATTGTGTAGTAATGCCGGTAGATGGTTTGCGGAGAGTTACCGACAAGTTCTGCGACTTGGAGTGGATGAAAACCTTCGTCTATCATCTTGGAGATATAGCTACTGCGAGCAGCTCCCCAAGTAACTCGTGATTTGATGCTGCAACGGTCGCAAATCTTTTGTAATGTTTCATTAACCTTCTCGTTTATTCGTTTAACTCGTCCGTAAAGTTTCTGTTGAGTTGGATTGCATCGCTTGATAGTCGGAAAGACGTAATTCATATAAGCTTCGGACCGGTAGCGTTCGATAATCTCTGCCGCTTTATCGATGATGATGACTCGCGCCTGTTTATCATACTTGGTACGCTCATAGATAATTTGATCGTCTTTGATTTGATTTCGGGTAAGTAAACAAACATCAATAGCAGACATTCCTCCGGCATAGTAGCTAAACAAAAATAGGTCGAGGTAGAATTGTTCCTTTTTGGTAAGCAACATTCGGTCGAAAGATTCTATCTGTTGCATCACTTCTGGTGATACTCCTTTTGGGGTAGTAATGCGATGTTTTAGCTTCTCCTTAAATGAACCAAAAGCGTTAAGATTCACGTTGTACACTCCTTGCTCTTTAGCGTAAAGACAGACTGCTTTCAATTTTCGAAGTTTACCACTGACATCACCAGTGTTTCCCCTCTTTGCTGCCCTCACTTGTATCCACACTACAAAATCTTGAAGGAATTTCTCTGTTAGGTCGCGAAACCTATACTTCGTAAAATCCCGGTGATACTTACTTCGAGTAAATTCTTGCAACGCGGTGTTTAGATAGCGATACTTTCGTGATGTAGATAGGCTTTTGAGTACACGACCATTTTTATATCGCTCCTGATTATCAAATTTCGTCGCCAGTTCTTCAATAACATCCGAGATTGGGATATATTTGTTTCGGTAGTTTGGATCGGTATCGTAATAGTGAGATAACTCCACCGGAATCCAATCTTTCCCTTGAAAATCCCAACGTTCACCAGCTTTCAGGTATTTGAGTTTCTGTTGCTGAAGATACTTATTCTTTTCGGAGGAGTCCTTTCCGATGAAAAGTTGTGACGTATTATCCCATTTCGAATAGAGTCCCATGACATTGATAACCTTTGTAACGCGAGCATAACCTCGCTTATAGAACACAATTTCGAGTTTAACGAAATTGATGTTTTTAGGGTCTCTTTTCCCTTTAATATTTACAGTAAACATAGCAATGATTTTTGAAGTTTTTTAGCTTCAAAAAAGTCATTGAAATCGATCAAACAAGAGATGAAAAAGAAGAAAACTGCAAAATAAGCAAAACTTGTGTGATTTCAATGTATAAAGATCTGTATTTTAACAACTTGATAATAATTAGATGTATATAAATAAAAAAGGGTGGGTCCATTGCTGTGACACCCTTTTTATTTCCATTTAGCTCATTTTTAGATATACAGAAAGGAGTGTCTTTTTTCTCGATTTACTTACTTTTATTATGTAGGTAAATCAGTTTACTTAGCCCTTTTTTGATGTATGTTGTCCACTATGTATTTTGACTCATTTTTTCAGAGTATCGGAGTACAGTTTCAACTGAACATCCCAGGTACTGTGCTAACTTGTCATAGGATATTCCGTTAGAAAGCTTATGTTCCATAAATATATACTTTGTTATCCCCATCGTAATCGCAGAATTCAGTTTTTGTATCTTCGCTACCTTTTTCAGTGTTTGGTTTGTCAACTCTGAAATACGTTTGATTCTACCAAGCTGTTGTTCGGAAGAAATGTGTTTATTAGTAAAGATTGGAAGCAGATAATCGTCGAAACATTCCGATTAGTATTTGTCGATAATATGCAATGCTTCTGAGCACAATGGAATAACAGCGATATTTTCAGAGGCATTTCGTTTGCAATACAGATACCCTTTCTTGATGGAAGATGTTTTAAGCGATGCTAGCTCATTAATTGTTGAGCCTCCTGTATAATACCCAAACAGGAACAGGTCAATATAAATTTCTTCTTTCTTTGTGAGTTTAGTTCGGTTCATAAACTCTATCTTTTCAATTGCAATATAATTCACCGATAAGACTTCGTCTTCCTGTTTTATGGGAATCTTAACGCTATCAAAAACCGAAGTGTCGGCATTTGCTTCACGAAATACCCGACGGAGTTTTTAAAGTTTATTCTTTACGTTCCGTCCATTAAGATAGGCAATATATTTTTGCAGAAACCGCTTGTCAATATCACTGAAGGTCAATGTGCAAAAATCTTGCCTCATCACCTCTTGGGTAAAATTACTCAAACAATCTCGCACATAGCGAAACTTCCTTTCGTTCTGAGAGCCTGTAATTATCTGACCATTTCTTATTCTCTCTATTTGCGACAAATGCAGTAACAACTTCTCAAAGGCTTGCGATACTTTTTTGCTCATAATCGTACGATTTTAAATAATTCCTTTTCAAACCACCTGCTTATATGGTAGTTTGAAAAAGAATAGGGATTTATCGAGGAAAAGGTTTGTCGGAATTCCTAAAATCAGAAAATATTTCGACATCTTGTTTTTAAAGACATCTCACCCCTCTGGATTTTAATGAAACATTTTTGTTTCATCGCTGATTAAGAACTTTGTTTATTCTCCGAAAATCAAGTTCATCTCCTTGAGCATCTCATCGGCTTTCGTATTCTTATAGTAATGTTTATAAATCACCATCGGACTGTTGCCAGCCATCTCTGCCACCACGTAGGGTGAATAGCCTTGATCGACCATTCGGGTAATAAAGCTGGCACGGGCAGAATACCATGTTAGTTTATCTTTTATTTTGAGTAGTCGGCAGGCTTTCGCAAGAGTTAGAGTCATCTTGGTGGTAATATTGCTGATTCGTTTGGTTCTTTGCATATCTGTCTTGTGCTTATGTGTAAAGACAGGGAAGATATAGTTCTCGAATCCCGTTCCTCGGTACTTTTTGATAATCTTTCTAGCTTTCTTGATCAGCAGAGGTTTAGCTTGTTTGGGAAATTTCATTCGCTCATAGATAATCTTGTCCTCCTTGATAGAATCCCATGTCAGATAGCAAACGTCGACATTGGCCATACCTCCAGTATAGTAGCTGAATAGAAAGAGATCAAGGTGTAACTGTTCTTTCTTTGAAAACAAGCTACGGTCAATACGCTCCAGTTTGGCAAGAGCCACATAGGAAGTCGCTTTGGAAGTAGTAGGTCCCCATTTTATATTATCACCCAGACATTCGAAGGCTTTCATATTCACACCATAAATACTTTGTTTTTCAGCATACCGACAAGTGGCACGCAGACGACGGAGTTTCTGAGTTAAACCTCCTTTGTTGCCGTTTTCTATTCCGACCTTCTGAATATATAGGGTGTAGTCGAGTAGGAAGCGTTCACTAATCTCTTTGAAATAATAAGATGATAATGAGCGATTATAAACCTCCTGCGTGAATCGAGTCAGAGAGTTCTTAATTTCTTTATACGAGCGGGTATTATTGATACTAGTAATGATTTTCCCATTCTTGTATCGTTCCTTGTGAGTGAACTTTTCGATAAGCGAGTCTATCATCTGAAGAACAGAGAGCGATTTAACCTCTTCTTTGCGAGTTTGAACTTCGTCAAAGCAGTGGGATAATTCAACCGGAGACCAGATACGGTTTTCATAATCCCAATCTTCGGCGAGTTTTTGGTACTGGTTCTTTAATTCGAAAAGGATTTTGTTCTTAGCGGTAAGGATACTGCCATTGCCTTTGAAAGCTTGAGCTTGATTGTTCCAATCCTTGATCGGACCGGAAACGTTCAGCACTTTGGTTACGCGAGGATAACCAGTTTTGAAAATGATCATTTCGAGTTTGACCATTTTGGGATCTTTGGGATTGGCTTTCCCTTTAATGTTGATTGTAAACATAGGAAATAGGGTTTTACATTCGTTTCGGATTCTTGTTCCTACGATTAAATATCCACCGGAACAGACTACACAAGAATAGTATTTCCCTCCCCAAATGGTTTATTAAATGATAAATCCATAAATGCCAGTCTCTATCAATCCACATAAAAACAGAGACTTACATCAGCTATTGATGTAAGTCTCGTAAAGTAAGGCGCTCTGAAAAGGGCAGCCTTCATTATTCTATTTCTGTAATATATCAGTTTAATCTTCAATAGTACATATACTTACACGGTTCCAATCCGGTTCAGTAAACATATCGCCTACACCCTGACCTTCAGCAGTGATACGAGATGCACTGATTTTATACTTGTTGACCAGGATCGTTTTTACAGCTTCTGCACGTGCTGCGGCAATTCTGGCATTCACTTCAACACTACCTTCCGGAGAAGCGTATCCCTTAATAACCACTTTAGAATCAGCATATTTCTTCAGGTAAGAAGCTACACGTTCCACATTAGGAAGTTGTGAAGCGTCAACTGACGATTTACCTTGTCTGAAAGTAATGATAGATTCGGGTACACGGGCGGTTTTCACTACAGTCTCCACCGGAACCACTTTTGTGCGGCATGCTTCAAGTTCTTCCTGCAATCCGTTGATACGTTGGTTTGCATTGCTGATCTCACCATCTTTGTTGTTTACATCTGCACGAAGTGCATTGATTGAAGAGTTCAGTCCGTCAATTTCGGCTTGATTATATACTCTCACTTTGGCAAAATGATGTGTTCCGTTACTTGTCTTAAAGTGGTATGTCAATCCGGCTGTCAACTCAAAACCTGCGTTATTAGCATTGAAACGGCTCTTTGTTTCAGGATAAGTACCTTGCATATCATACACAATGGCAGGTTTGATTCCCAATGTCCACGCTTTACTTTCACCCAAGTTGAAATTAAAATTCAATCCCAAACGAGTAGACCAGGAGTTCTGATCGCCATCGCCATTCACATAATAATGTAACCAACCCATTCCGGCCACAGCTTCCACTTCAAACAAACGAGGTTCGCCCGTGTAACTTGCAAATAGATTCATCAAATTGACTTTACCCAATACACTGACATCCGAAGCATCGAAAGCCGTTTTACTGGATGTGGTATTGATATATCCCATTCCTTGGAATCCCAAACCGAAGATAGGAGTTAATTGCTTTGAGACTCCCACTCCAAAAGTGGGACGCATACCTTTAAAGAAAGCACTGTGAGTAAGGGGAGTGACTCCACCGGCATTTACTCCGACAGACCAATTATCTGTAAGTTTGGTACCTTCTACAACTGATTGGGCATTTGCTACTGTAAAGCCACCCAATATAAAAGCTAATAAAATAATAGATTTTCTCATATTCATAAGTTTTAAATGTAATGTTTTATCTGCTAAATCATTAGAAATGTATTGTTTGTTCATGTCTAACTTTCTAGTTCATTTTTTAATTCGTTATTCACTTTAAACAACATATCGTATCAAATATTAGTTCGCAAGCCATGAGCCCTATTAACATCTATTATGCTTTCGAAAAATCTAAAATATGGAAACATCAATGCAAACGCCTCATTCCCTGAAGAGAAAGGGATCCCAACATCGCTGACCATAATGCATCTTGTTTCATTATTCTACACTTTCATTCATCCATCAGGCAGGAAATACATAAACCGGACTCTACTAAAATACGAAGAATAGAACATAAACGGAAAGTTATCAGGTTGTTAATGCCATATATCGTTCTGATAAAGAGCGAATATTTTTCTTCCTTTTCAATTGGAATCTTGATTTAATTTCTAACTTTGCCGCCAACATCGGTTTCCGGAATGGCATTATCACCAGACGGAATTAAAAGGGAATCCAGTGAAAATCCGGAACTATCCCCGTAGCTGTAAGTTTTATCTCTCTCATAAAAAAGAGAAATGTTATGGCATTCATCTGCCACTGATTCATTAAACGAATCGGGAAGGCGCCACAACAAAAACAAGTCAGAAGACCTGCCGATAAAATTTCCGTTATTCCAGGCTTTCGGGTGAAAGGCAATAGAACGAATCGTACAGGTCCATTTTATTACAAGTCTCCAGAAATTGTCGTGCATGAATAACTATGTAGGCACTAAATCTATTTTGTTAATTCTTAAAATATAGGTATGATTAGTTCGGAGATATTCATTATCAAAAGAGACGGAAAAAAAGAAGCTTTTTCCCTCGACAAAATCAAGAATGCCATATCCAAGGCATTTTTATCAGTAGGTAGTTTTGCTACGCAAGATGTGATAACCAATGTGTTAAGCCGTGTCAGTATCAGTGACGGAACAAACGTAGAGGAAATCCAAAACCAGGTGGAAGTCGCCTTGATGGCAGAACATTATTACAGCGTGGCCAAAGCGTATATGCTGTATCGTCAAAAGCATTTGGAAGACCGTGAAGTCAGAGACAAACTTAAATTCCTCATGGATTATTGCGATGCTTCCAATCCTGCCAGCGGTAGCAAGTACGATGCCAACGCCAATGTGGAAAACAAGAATATCGCCACACTGATAGGAGAACTGCCCAAATCCAATTTCATCCGCCTCAACCGCCGCCTGCTGACAGACCGTTTGAGAGATATGTATGGTAAAGAGGCTTCCGACCGTTATTTGGAACTCCTGAATCATCACTTCATCTACAAAAATGATGAAACCAATCTGGCGAACTACTGTGCCAGTATTACCATGTATCCCTGGCTGATTGGAGGAACAACAGCAGTAGGAGGCAATTCTACCGCCCCGACCAATCTGAAATCCTTCTGCGGAGGATTTATCAACATGGTATTTATCGTATCCAGTATGCTAAGCGGCGCATGTGCCACTCCTGAATTCCTGATGTACATGAACTATTTCATCGGTTTGGAATACGGGCAGGACTATTATAAGCATCCGGATAAACTGGCAGACTTGTCTCTGAAACAAAGATCGATCGATAAAATCATCACAGACTGTTTCGAGCAAATCGTATATTCCATCAACCAGCCTACGGGTGCCCGCAATTTCCAGGCAGTTTTCTGGAATGTGGCTTATTATGACAAGTATTATTTCAATAGCCTTTTCGAGCACTTTGTTTTCCCCGACGGAAGCAAACCCGACTGGGATTCGCTTAGCTGGTTGCAGAAGCGTTTTATGAAATGGTTTAATAAGGAGCGTACACGCACCGTTCTGACATTCCCTGTAGAGACAATGGCACTCCTGACCAAAGACGGCGATGTACTGGATAAGGAATATGGCGACTTCACCGCTGAAATGTATGCCGAAGGACATTCATTCTTCACCTATATGAGTGACAATGCCGACTCTTTGAGTAGTTGCTGCCGTCTGCGTAATGAAATACAGGACAATGGCTTTAGCTATACATTGGGAGCCGGAGGAGTCTCTACCGGTTCGAAGAGCGTGTTGACCATCAATCTGAACCGTTGTATACAGCATGCTGTAAAATCAGGTATTCTCTACCCTTTCTTCCTGGAAGAAGTAGTAGACTTGGTTCACAAAGTACAGCTTGCCTATAATGAGAACCTGAAATTATTGCAGGCAAAGGGTATGTTGCCTTTGTTTGATGCAGGCTATATCAATATGAGCCGCCAATATCTGACTATCGGTGTGAACGGACTGGTGGAAGCAGCCCAATTTATGGGAATCGACATCAACGACAATCCGAAATACGAGGCTTTTGTACAGGAGATTCTCGGCATGATTGAGAAATACAACAAAAAGTATCGTACCAAAGAAGTGCTTTTCAACTGCGAAATGATTCCTGCCGAAAATGTGGGTGTGAAACACGCGAAATGGGACAAGGAAGCCGGATTCCAGACTTACCGCGAATGTTACAACAGCTATTTCTATATTGTAGAAGACAAATCACTGAACATTGTCGATAAATTCCGCCTGCACGGGCATCGTTATATTGAGCATCTGACGGGTGGTTCGGCTTTGCACATGAATCTGGAAGAGCATCTTAGCAAAGAACAATACCGGCAGTTGCTTCGTGTTGCCGCTACCGAAGGTTGCAACTACTTCACATTCAATATTCCGAATACAGTATGTAACAAATGCCATCATATCGACAAACGATATTTGCATGAATGTCCCGAATGTCACAGCGAGAATGTGGATTATCTGACCCGCGTCATCGGATATATGAAACGTATCAGCAATTTCTCCCAAGCACGGCAAAAGGAGGCCGATTTAAGATATTATGCTCCGGTACACTGATTATGATATTGTTTTTCAGGAGATACCGGATGAGGTGACATTAGCCATCAACCTCTCCAACTGCCCTAACCATTGTAAAGGGTGCCACAGTGCATATCTGATGGAGGACGTAGGAGAACCATTGACGGAAGAAAGTCTCTCTACCCTGCTCGGTAAATATGGAAAAGCGATCACCTGTGTCTGTTTTATGGGTGGCGATGCTTCACCCGCAGAAGTGGAACAACTAGCTGCTTTCTTACACAAGCAGACCATCACTCCGGTAAAAGTCGGATGGTACTCCGGGAAGAGCAAACTGCCGGATCACTTTGATGTATCTCATTTCCAATATATAAAGTTGGGACCTTACATCAAGTCTCTGGGAGGATTAAAATCTGAAACGACCAATCAGCGGTTGTACCACATAGAAAATGGAATAATGGAGGATATAACTTATCGTTTTCTCTCCCATCATTCCAAAAAGATTTCTTAATAAGAAAAACGCTCAAACGGAGTATGTTATATTTACCGTTTGAGCGTTCTTTTTTCTAACTACTTCTTTTTATTCGTTTTTATGATTTCAGTGCCCGCTTCAATCTGTTTAATCCTTCAATCAACCGCTGTCGCGGACATGCAATATTGATACGGATAAACCCTTCACCAGTCTCTCCATACAGGCTGCCTTCGTTCACCCAAAGTTTTTCTTTCTTCAACAAGTCTTTTACTATTTCTGCTGACGTTTGATTCAAGACCGAGCAATCTACCCAAACCAGATATGTACCTTCCAACATCATTACGGGAAATTCCGGAAGATATTCATCAAAATAGCCTTTTAAATAGATGTAATTCGCAAACAAATAGACTTTAAGCTCCTCCAGCCATTCTTCGCCCTCATTGTATGCAGCCATCAACGCCTCCACTCCAAAAGGATTCACATCACATACTTCATTTATATTAATCGCTTTATCTATCCTCACCCGTACATTTGCATCTGCAGAAATAATATTGGCTATCTGAAGCCCTGCCAGATTGAAAGCCTTGCTAGGCGAAACAAAGGTTACCGAATTCATGAGAAACTCTTCTGATATAGAAGCGAAAGGAGTATATTCATGCCCCAGAAAAACCAATTCACAATGAATTTCATCAGCGATCACAAACACATTATTCCGAATACAAATCTCACCTATCTGCCTTAATTCCTGCTTACTCCATACTCTTCCGACAGGATTATGCGGATTACATAACAACATGAGTTTTACCTTCGGATCGGAAACTTTCCTCTCCAAATCATCAAAGTCAATCTGATACCCTCTGTTTCTATATACTAAAGGATTGGCAATCATCTCGCACCCGTTATTACGGATAGAGGAGAAAAAGCAGTTATATACAGGCGTCTGTACCATCACTTTATCGCCAGGTACTGTCAGTGCTTTAATTGCAGCAGATATTGCCGGCACAACTCCGGTAGTATAAATAATCCATTCTTTTTCTATCCGCCAGGCATGTCGTCGTGCAAACCAGTTGGTTATCGCTTCGTAGTATGCGTCAGGCACGCGTACATATCCGAAAATCCCATGTTCCACCCGCTTCTTCAGTGCCTCCACGACGGGGGGAGCCGTACGGAAATCCATATCAGCCACCCACATCGGCAAGACATCCGCATCTGCGGACGAATCCCATTTATAGGAATTCGTACCTCTGCGTGGAATAATTTCATCGAAATTATACTTCATATTTCAATCAAAACAGGTTAGGTCGTCCCAGAGTTTCAATTCACAATTTCCCGGTGCTTTCATATTTTCATCCAAGATAATAGCTCCGAAACTTTCGGCAACAATACTCCCCGTACGAGGATTTTTCACACTATGAACCGGACTTTTAATCGTTGCTTTTACGCTACTGTGCTCAAAAGCAAGGTCAGCATCCTCCGCCATCGTACAATTTTCCATCACCAGATCATGTGCGTAACAAAGAGGTTGAGTGCCCGAAATCTTACAATTTACCAAACGCAGATTTTTAGAATGCCATCCCAGATATTCTCCGTTCAGTTCCGAATCATAGACAGTTACATTTTCCGTATTCCAAAAAGCATCTTTGGAGTTGATAACTGCATTACGGATTTCTACATTCTTGCAATATTGAAACGAATAGTTTCCATTTTGAGCGTAATTTTGTATATGAATATTCTCGCTGTGTATAAAAAGATAATCTGCTTTATCAATCTGTACGTTCTTCAGTTCTATATTACGACAATACCAAAACGTTTCCAAGGCATTGGGCAACTGCACATTTTCGAGTTTTATCCCATCCATTTCACGAAACATCTTCGGTGCTTCCACCAAGGTATCCGCCATTTGCAGACTTTGAGAATACCACAGGGCGGCACGAGCTCCTTCTGTAAAAAGACAATTCTTCACTGTAAATCCGTTGGTGTGCCAAAAAGGATATTTCCCTTCAAAACGGCAGTTTATCGCTATGATATTACTACATTCTTTCAGTGCCGATTCACCGGCGTGAATCGTTACATCTTCCAACTGAATGTCATGGGTTGCAAATAGAGGGCGTTCACCTCCATATTCTTTATGTCTTATTTGTTGCATCATTTTATTTTTTTTAGTCTGTTATTTCAAAAATCACATTTACACTTCCCGCTCCAAGAGCAGAAAGCAGCCCTGAAGGATTAGTTATACGCCCTAAACGGGTATAGCTGTATGAAGTGGAAAAAGTTTCATAAAAAAGTACCACACAAGTGGATCCGTAAAGCATCAAATCACCTGTTCGAATCGTTCCTGGGCTGGATGGGGTTGTTGGTAAACCGTTTTGTAGATAATAATACTTTTCATTATTGTTCAATTCGGACATATTCACTGTCATAGGAAGCAATCTCTTAAATGCTTTTGCTGTCTCATTATTTTCCAATGTAGCATTGAATGAAGCAGTCCCGATTGTTATTTTAAGATTATTACTCACAGGATTATCATCATTGTTATCGTCGTTATCACCAGTGTTATTACCACTATTATTACTGCCATTATCACTAGAGCCATTACCCGGAATTACCTGTTGCCCTGTTCCCTGTATAGGTTCATCTTCACTACATGATGCGGAACCGACTGATAATGTCAGTATAGCAAGAATTGTTATTATATAGTATCTCATATTTATAGTATTGAAGCTTATTTCTTCAGATACTCCTTAAAGAAAGATTCCAACTTATTAAACGGGATAAGCCCCACACGGTCGTAAAGATCTACATGTCCGGCACCGGGTACTATATACAGTTCTTTAGGTTCGGCAGCCAATCGATAGGCGTCTTCACTAAATTCACGTGAATGGGCATCCTCTCCGGTGATGAAAAGCATGGGGCGGGGTGAAATAGTTTCAATATCTTCGAAAGGATAGAAATTCATAAATTTCACATTGCTTGAGAGCGTAGGGTGTGTAGTGGTCATAGGAGTTGCTCCGTCTGGAGTAAATTCTCCTCTCTGCGTACGATAGAATTCATAAAACTCCCGCTCAATCGGACTGGACATTTCTGTCAACTGATGTACAGTGCCACTGGTATATTTTGTTTCCCCACCCAAAAATTCAGTATAACGCTGTTCCGCCGCTTCAGCCATTATTTGCTTTCTCTGTTCCAACGTTAATGAGTGATTTAATCCATTACGGTTGGCCGCTCCCATATTATACATACTGATTGTTGCAATGGCCTTGAGACGAGGGTCTATTTTCGCTGCACTGATAGCAAAACTTCCGCTCCCACAAATTCCAATTACCCCAATAAGATTCCGGTCGACGAACGGACGCGTACCTAAAAAATCAACCGCGGCACTAAAGTCTTCCGAATAAACCTCCGGCAAAACAGCATTATGCGGCTCGCCTTCACTCTCACCCCAGAAAGACAAATCGATGGATAGTGTAACAAATCCCCTTTCCGCCATTTTCGTTGCATAGAGATTCGCACTCTGCTCCTTAACAGCCCCCATCGGATGTCCTACAATAATTGCAGGATATTTTTCCCCTTCTTTCATACTCTTGGGCAGAAAAAGATTGCCTACTACTTTCATCTTATATTGGTTAGAAAAAGAGACTTTTTCTACATTCACCCAATCACTTTTATAAAAATTATCAGCATCTGTCTGTGCTGAAGAAAAACTTGTTCCGAGCATCATCATAAATACAGTTGTTAATAATAAAATCCGTTTCATATCTCTTGTGTTTTAATAATTAATGAATTGATTATCTACTTTCTATGATGCAAAAATACGATGAAAGAAAGAGACCGTTTGTAGACGAATTACTGACATTATAACCCCAATTACAGATTATATTTTTTTATCACTCTGCTATAATATCAATGTTAACCTGTTTCCGGATAGGTGCCACACGAATCTGCAGATAAACACTACTCCCATTTCGGCATTTATAATTCCAGTCCCATTTTATAAGCATTCTCCAGATGCTCACGATTAATCTGTCGCGCTAGTTTTTCGCATCCGGTACAGCCTCCAGCACAATAAACTCCCATCTCATTCCATCCCAGTGCTTGATTGAGAAGCCGGAAATATCGCTTAGGCTGTTCAAAAGTAACTTCATTATCATCACCAGCCGTCATTAATAATACCGAATCTTTCGGGGGATATTTGTCATCGGTAGAGATTGCGTAAAGCCTTTCAATAAAAGCTTTCAGACGCGATGTGATTGTCCAGAAATATAGAGGGGAAGCCATCACCACCGTATCACATTCTGCAAACAAAGGATATATATCCTGCATACCATCTTTAATAGCGCATTGGTGTGCAAAACGCTGACACACACCGCATCCTCTACACCCCTCTATCCGCATACTACCCAGATAGACCTTTGTTACAGAATGTCCCCGCTCCACCAATCCTTTGATATAGGCATCAGTGAGCCGATCCGTATTACCGAGCCTTGTCCCTGCGCTCATTATGACGAGTACTTTTTTCATATTTCCATGATGTATTTTATCTATTACCAAAGGCAGTGGGTCGTCTGTCGTTTCTTTACTATTCAAGTACTGATAGATAGCTGCACCACCCACTAGTAAACCTCCGGTTGTCAGCAATGCACTTTTCAAAAAATGTTTCCTATCCATATTCTTTATTTTATTAAATTCCTCTGCTACATTAAGTTTCATTTGACATGGCAAAGGTCGGAAGAATAAGAGGAAAGCATTGTAGATGGATTACGGATATGATAACCCCAATTACAGATTGTGAAATACGGAGAAGAATGTAGGTGAGTACATATGAATCTAAAAGGTGGAAATACAATATTGAGATACACGCTTGTATCCCGTCTTTACCCTCTGGTAATACTATGTATGTCGTCAATGATACTTTTCAAAGTTTCGCTCTCTTCAAGAATCGTTGTTTTCTGATAAGCTGAAACAACCAATCGGCATAATATTCGGTATTGTGTTTCTGTTTGAGTACGATAGCAATGATACATTTCTTCCCAATCGGCAAAAAACAATTCTGCTTGGTTATCTGATTGCATCTTTTGAAACATTTTACAGGATAGCTCCACAAAACCTTTGTACTTACAATAAAGATCCAGTGGCAGAAATGACATCCCCTCTTTAGCAGCACTAGAGACAAGTTCTAACACAGCACGGTGATATTGGCAGAACTTCTCATCATTCAAATCTTCACAGACGAGTGTTTCAATCATCTGTTTTACTTCTATCTGTTGTTTTTCATGGCTCATGTTTGGGCTGATTAAGTTTTACGAATGTTTGCTACTCTACATATTTTCGGGTTATGTGTCGCCGATATGCTTTTCTTGTTCTATCCACCAACTTATTCAATCGGGAAATAAAATCGGTTATCTCTTGCGATGGTTGAAGAATGCTGAACGCATCTACCGTAGCAGTGATGTCTTCATATTGGTCGTCCATTTTGGTACGGATGGCAATGCAGCCATTCTCGGACAGAGGGCTTGCTGCGCATGACATCTTGGCGATATTGGCTTTGTAACTGGTTACCACACTTTCAGCTACATGCAGGGCTTTGGCAGAGGAGATTAAGCTGGCTACTTGCTGTGCAAAGCAGAGGTATTCTGCATTGCCTAACTGATTGAGATCTAAATGGTGGATTTTAGTTTTTGCCATCGCTGTTTGAGTTTGGAATGTCTGCGGAATATAATTCCATGTAGCAGAACGACCTTGCCTGCGTTGCGAGGTCGTTCTGCTTTGGGTTGCCGGACAGGTTTCACCTCTTGCCCGACAAAGAGGGATTGAATTTCAATTAGAATGCCAAGATAGCACGAACTCTAAGAACTGCAGAAGCAGTCGTTTTTGCTTGATCCTGACCTTTCGCACCAGTCGGTCCTGCAACGAAAGCTTTGTTTGTAGCATCGATGGCAGATTCTGTTGATGTCCACCAATAGCCTGCTATTGCATTCTTTCCAAGAGCTTTAATAACCTCATTTATGGCTGTGATGTTTGGAATAATAGCTTCCACTTCCTTCTGTGACGGGAGATACCAATTCTTGCCATCGACAGCAGAACGGTTTGCACACCACTCAAATGCCGGATATTTAGTTTCCCATTCTTCAATGGTTTGTATCTTAGCCATATTTTCAGCACCATCATCACTGGTACCAATTTCTCCTGTTGGCCCCCAAGCAAGATTGGTCGTTTCTTCAAACCCAACTACTTTACCCGATTTGCCATTTACCGCAAAGACTACACCTACAGGATTTGTATCATCCGGATAAAGGTCACCAATTTTATATCCTTCTTCTTTTTCGGTAGCTTCGCCGCTTCCTATGTCTTCGTTATCCCGTTCTACCACCGATACACTTCTGACACTTGCACCAACTTTACCTATTTTCAAGTTGAAAGTATAAGCCTTTCCGGCTTCAAGTCCCGTTGTAACTAAAGTCTCTGGAACTACTACTTTCAAATTTTGACCTGTAGAACTTCCGGCAGGAGTAACTTCCATATTAATAAAAGTTGCTCCACTGGTATAAGTACCCGGTAAAATAATACCTGTATAGGATGGTCTGCCATTCTGTGCACTTTCAAATGGATAAATAAATTTATATCCCGTTGGTAATGTAGCACCCGTAGAAGTCTGATTACTTGGCATCATGAAATAGACATTGGTGATTGTAGGAGCTTGGTCACCAAATTCAGAACCATATTCTGTTACATTGACAATCACTTTGGTTAGCTTGTGGCTAAATTGCAAATCGAGTTGTTTGTTTTCCGGTTTACTTATGCCAGTAGCAGAAGCAGTCATCCAGTCAGCACTGCTTATTCCAGTCTTTTGGTCAACCGGTAGATTGAAAACTGTGTAGGTTGCCGTTGACGGATACCATGCGGTAAAATCGTTTGTTCCTATACTATTCCAGGTCAGATAATCACTTCCTATTGTCCATGTATTACCGTCATAAGTGTAAGTAGCAGTTTTCTTTGTAGCTCCACCTTTTACACTGAAAGCATCTCCGTTGTCCCATTTATCAACTGATTCAGATTCAGTAGATACACGTGTTTGAGTTCTTACACCGATACTGGCATTGACAATAACTGCATTGGAATCATTGTCATAAGCAGAACCAAAGTCGTCATTATTTTGACAGGCAGCAGCGAACAATGTTAATACTGCCAGTGATACGCTTTTATATAAATTCTTTTTCATACTTGTAATTTATTATATTTCTATGGTTACTTATTTTCTGTTGTTTCCAGATTTCCACCCTCTACAGGTTTTCCCCACGGGTTGATGTCGAATGTTCCAGTCTGTACGCCATCACGTCCTACTGCCAAAGCCAGTGTATATTGGGTTTTAGTTGCAAATTCTTGCAAATCGGCTGTGTAGCTGAATGTCTTCTCTTCGGTGTCTACCGTTGCCGCAATTGTCACTGTAATAGCGACAGTTTGCGGCACGAGGATAGCTTCGGCTGTTTTTACTATTGGGGCTGTTCCGTCTTGCAGATACATCACAATATCTACGGCATCGCCACTCAATCCGCCAGTCACCAATGCACCTGTGGATAAGTTGAATTTGTGTGTAGTCTGCATACCGCTTACGGTCACATTTTTGATAACAACAGTTTTTCCGTTTAACTCTGAACCATGAGTAAACGAAATCAGTAATTTAGAGAAGATGTGTTCCATTGGCAAAGAGATACCATCGGTTGATGGAGTTACTGCATCCTTTTTATAATAAAGAAAATCGGATGTGGCTACCGCTAAGCCGTCTGTGGTGCTTTGGTTAGCTTGTACGCTGACGGACAGTTCTGCTTTGTCTGTAAGTTCGTCGTTCTTTGTACCGTTGTACGGAGTGTAGGCTACAACACTTACAGTCTGCGTTGCATTTTGCCACATCATAGTTCCATCGGTTGTAGTCCACTGATTATTGGCATAAGTCATTTTGTAGTTCTTATACGTGTAAGCAGGATTGCTGGGATTAGTGATGTATAAACCTATCACCGTAGGCAAATTGTCATCGGCATATCCGGCACGGGTCGTCAGGTCATTTACTCCGGCATTGATTACAATCGGGGTATCTTTCAACGTATCCACTACGGGATCGTTGTCGTTGTTGCTACAAGCTGACAATGCCATTGTAGCCAGTGCGGTACAAATAAAAATGTTCTTCTTCATACTTTTTGTTTTTTAAAAGATTTTATAATGTCGTTTTGTTATTCCACAGCTTCTCCGCTACCCATAGAATCGTCTACCCAATCGGGAATACTTGTAATATCTACGATGACTTTATCTTTCAAGGTATCATATTCCACTTCGGGGGCATACGATCCACCGTTCTGCATAGTAGGAGCTATGACTTCTACTTCTGTTGATTTGCCATCATTAAAAGTAAAAATGAAGCGTATGTGCGTTTTTGTTTCTTCCACAGCACGCATAGAGGTCGGTTCTACAACGGGCATCACACGCAGCAAGGGGAAATTCACATCGCCATTCACAGGTACTTGTTTCCCCATATCCACTTGTGCCGTTTCTTCGGTCAGTCTGCCCGTTGCCGGATAGAAGCCCTTGGCGCAGTTCAACACTTCGGCTTCAACTGATACTACTTCGATAGGTACGTTGCGGATAGAAAATTGCAGTTCGGCAAGCGCACGGTTCATCTTGACCACTGCCTGTGTAATGCCATTTTCTTTTATATTAACCGCTTGAATGCCATAATGCGCATGGGAGGGTGAAGCCTTTGCATCGGTGAGTAATACCAAAAGCTCATCCATTTTGGTAGTACCGATTGTAGTTGAATAACTAAACGGGGCGGTGAAGTTGGTTCCTGTCACTACCGTATGTTTTCCTACCACCAATGGCAATAGATTTCTTGCCATTGCAGCAGCTGACTCGAAACTGTATTCATTTTCCAGTACATCGTTGGAGTTGAATATCCACAATTGTATATCGTCGATGGCATCATCATTGGGCATTACGAATGAAACGGCTAATCCCTGTCTTTCTCCATGACTATCTTTACTGCAAGATACCAGAGCCAGGATAGCTATACATGTCAGCCAAAGTGCTGTCTTACTTGTTATCTGTTTCATAGTTCTTTAATTTTCGATGATTAATAATCTGATTTCTGCACGGCGTGCCTTATTATCATCGGCAGCTTGTGTGTCCACTCCTTTACTCTCGGTAGAGATACGTTCTGCCGCTATACCTTTATTAATAAGGTAGCGTTTCACGGTTTCGGCACGACGAGCAGAAATGGTTTCATTCCGTGCTTCTATTCCCGTTTTGTCCGCCCAACCTACAAGAGTGATTTGTGTTTCGGGGTGTTCGGCAAGGGCTTTGAGCAGTTCTACGGTTGTTTTGTATTCACTTTCTTCGATGTATTCGCATTGATTACGAGAGAAATAGATGGCGGTTTCGTAAACCACCTTTTCCGTCGGCTGATTGGCTACCTGTTTGGGCTGTGGTACTTCAATCTTTGCTTCTGTTTTCGGTTGTGGAGCTTCATCATAAACGGCAGGTTGTTCGGATTGGGCTACTTCCGTAGGCTGGAGAGCTACAGTTATAACTGCTACAGATTTTTGCTTCTTGTTCTTACCACTTCTGCCCAAAGCGAAAGTTACTTTCACGCCTGTGTCCCAAGTGTAATTGATCTTGTGATCTACCTGCGGCATTGCGTCAATGCCTTTACCCGTTAGGTAAGTCATTCCGGTATAAAGACGCAAGTTTACCCGTGGGCTAACTTGATAACCTACCCCCAAATCACCACCTACACCGAAGTGTGTTTGTGCGTCGCCTTTCAACACTTCATTCTCACCTTCGGTAGCCTTGACGGTAGCTTTCGAGGCAACACCATATACGGCAGGCGATAGCAAGAACGACCATCGGCTTTCGGAATGGAACATCTTCACAAAGTCGATATTCAGGCGCAAATCAAGTTCGTAGAGATTGACTGTTGAGAAAATGTCGCCATAGCGGTAATTTTTCACTCCGGTAAGGGGAGCATAGTAACGGTTGCCATCGGCAAAGTAGAGGTCTTTACAGCAATCGTAAGCACCAAGCCCCAGATGAGAGTAATGCAAATCGGCTTCTGTAGATAAAAAGCTATTGATGCGGTAGCCGCTTAACAAGCCGAAACCATACCCTACACGAATTTTATCTGTACCAAAAGAACAAAATGTGCCACGTCCGAAAGAGATTCCGGCATCAGCACCGATGTACCATTTAGAAGATGGAAAAAGTTGATTACTACTTATTTGAGCAGATATTGGCACTGATAATGCCATACAAAAGAGCGAAAGAAGGAATGTAAATCCTAATTGGATTTGTCTGCCTAGTAAAACTGTTCTTTTTATCATTATATATAAATGTTAGTTTGTTGATTGTGTGCTATTTATCAAAAAATAATTCGCTAATTAAGGGATGCCTTAATATGTGATATTTTTGGCATCAAAAACGAAAAAATCCCCCCTGTTTCGTTAATAAGTCAAAGTAATCCATTATATTTGCAAATCAAGAGAATAAAACGTTTTTGTTAATTTTGAGGGGGAAATTTATTAACAGGTGTAAAAACACATATTAAGGCATCCCTTAATTAGCAACAAGCGTAATTCCCTCAAAATCCCAGTTTTATCTTCTCTTTCCTCTCTTCTTCACATTAAGTAAATTCTTAAACATTTAACTGCAAACAGATGAGCTTTTTAATTCACTTTTCGGTTTTAATTAATCAACTATTTATCAATTAAAACCAGTAAAATTATGATTATTGCTTATTTGAGGGTTAGTACAGGTCGTCAGCACCTCGAAAATCAGGAAAGAGAAATCAAACATTATGCAAAGTCCAAGAATCTGATTATTGATCGTTGGGTGACAGAAATTGTCAGCGGCAAAACAGAGCGAAAAAATCGCTTGTTAGGTTCTACTGTGCGTAAACTTAAAAAAGGAGATATACTGATTGTTACAGAACTATCCCGCCTCTCGCGCTCACTACACGAGATTATGGAAATTATGAAATTGTGTATTGATTCAAGCGTCACAGTACATAGCACGAAAGATGGCTATGTTTTTGATGACAGCATTAACAGTAAGGTATTGAGCTTTGCTTTTGGACTTGCCGCCGAGATTGAGCATAAGCTAAACTCGCAACGTACCCGTGAGGCAATGGCACTTCGTAAAGCTCAAGGCAAGCACATGGGGCGTAAAAAAGGCAGCAGTCCGAAAATGGAATATCTAAAAGCCCACAAACTGGAGATTTCAGAAAAATTAAAAGCAGGGGTAAGTATCAAACATATCTATCAAGAATATGGAATTGCCCATGAGACATTCAGGCAATTCAGAAAGAAATATTTGTCAGATACTGATAAAGCATAAAACAACAAACTCGCACAATAAAACAAGCATCACCATGGACTTATCAGGCTATTTAAACAACTTCATTAATAAATATAGTTAAATATTTTCCGCTAATATCCACCCAATATTTATTACACGCTATTTATATCTATACGCGCAAAACTAGAATGTAAGCAAAAAGTTATTTTTGATTACATATCCATATCATGAGCTAAATATATCACTTTGAAATTTTCGAATATTAAGCATAGCTTTGCCACGTGGATTTTAAGGAGCCACCCGTTCCTTTAAAAGGAAGAGGGTGTTCCTCGGTGTCGAACGGGTCGTTCCTTTTAAAGGAACGGCCCGTTGGTTTTAAACCAAAATCAGCGGATGTAACCAATTGAATTTCAACTTCTTACAAAATCGTATTTCCGACCCCGCAAACCATGGGATTTTATTCAACAAGCGAGACGGAAAATGCTGTTAAAGGCAGCATTCGGTATATCATAAATTTAAACATTAAAAAAAGACATTTCCATGGTTACAGTTACGTTTGCCATTAAGCCTTATTTGGCTAGGTACATGTATGTTCAGTACGGACAAAGTTTAGAAATTCAATCTCAAAGTAATTCATCTTCAAAACTCCCTATCCCGATTCATCTCACCCACTTCACACTCATCTACCACTTCTTACAACAGTTATCAACCCCTCATCCGCAAGGTGTCTCTTGGAGGGAAAGTGGAAATATCTGCTTCGTTCTCCCCCAACCCAGAAACGGAAAGAACCCAGAAGTATATAACTACTTTGGACAAGACAGCATCTATATTATAGAAAAGGAGATCGAAGTGGAAATGAGAGTGGCACTCTATTCGTTTTTGCTGGAAAATAAATTCAAGAATGGGATTATGTATAAAAGATCGATGGAGTTATTCGTTATACATTATAATATGGTGGAGTTGGTAGAAGAGGAAAGCTTGATGAGAGCATTTCAGAGATGGAGGAAAATTACGAAAGAGAATACTAAGTAAGATTTCTCGTTTTTCTTTATCGAGAAAAAGGTTAGCACTTTATATTCTGAGGGTGTATTGAACACCCCCAGAATCAAATTTTTCATCCAATACCCCCAAACTATAAATTGTCATTTCTAAAATTGCTGCCAAAAAGCACTGATAAATCGTACAGCTTTTTATTTCTTTATATGAAAAACCGAACACAGACGTTCAAAAACTTCATTAGGATTGATATTCAAAAGACCGACCGACTTAAAGAAAGCCTTATCAGGAATAAAATCACTAATTATCTTACCAAACTGATTTAAGTCTGCTTGTATTCCTGTTGGAAGGTCAAATAAACGATCTTCGCTTAATGTAGCAGCTAGTCTAAAAATGTCACTTCGATGTTTACGGATATTCTTTTCATCAATGGCTTCACCATTTGCTTTCCGTTGGGTAAGATCAAGGTATGCTTTAGCTTTCAGACAGACAAGGCTTTCTGTATTGGCAAGGTGTATCGCTCCGAGCGTATAGCTATGTTCCATCGTAAAATTGTAGTATTCCTCATTCATCAAGATAGCAGACAGGCTTGATAAATCTTCATCCACTGGTATGGGAGTGAGAACTGTATCTTCTCCTATCTGTAGAACGTCAGGTTTACGGGCGAAGAGTTCTACTTGAAGTGGAAAGCCTTCCGTTTGAGGTTTCAGAAAACGAAAATATTCATTTTCGCCATTTCCTCGTTGACGGGTGGAGTAATTCCCTGCCCTAACAAACTCCCAGAAACGCTTCACAAATTCGGGTGAAAGAGCTTCTACGATAAGGATAATGTCAATGTCTTTCGTTGCACGTGGTATTTGTCCTGCATTTTCTTCCAAAATATCACAAGCTGTACCTCCAATAATGATATAATTATTTTCATATTCCGCAAAATATTCCTTAAATTTATCTATTCCTGCTACCATGTTATTTTCTCCATCATGTTTTGTAATTCGATTTGTATTCTCTCATCCTGATTATCTTGAAAGATAAGGAATAAAGATAGGCGATCTATAACATTCCCATCTGCAAGAGGAATTGGATTATATTTCCAAACTTCTATACAGTTTTCTCCATATTGCTTGTCAGTCGTAATTGATAACTTTTGGAAACCTTCTTTGCCCACGGCATAGTACGCCTTTCGTTCATCATTAAGTTCTGTATAAAATGATAAAGCATTGATACCGCTTCTACAATAATCTTCATCAGAAAGATATTCATCCGTGAAAACTGTTTTATTTATTGGATTTTGAAGTACTGGGAGTGCCTTTATCCACAGTTCTTTTGGATTGGCGGCAAAGTATATCTGTTTTTCTTTCCCACCTACTTGCTCACACAGTCCAAATGTTTTGAGGCTTCCCACTGCCCGACTAATGTTTAAATAACTAAGAGACAACTTATCGGAAAGTTCTTTCATTGTAAATCCACTTAATGCTTCCTTTTGCAAATGATACAAAAGTAAAAATTGCGCTAATGGCGAAAGTGTCTTCTCCTCCTTTTTAGTAGTATTAGAAACTTTTCGTATATCAACTAACAAAGATGGAATAAACAATTGCTTCATCGGAACAATAAAATTTATTCCTTTTTGGATATATCGTTTCAGATTATAAGATACTACGTGCTTGAATATAAATACAGCTGGCAAAGTTATTTTCTGCTCCACCAGAAGCATTTGCCTATAAAGTAAATCTGGTGTGTATGTATCAGTGCCTTTTGCTTTCAATAAACAAATGCGTTTACCCATTAAGGTTGTTTCCTCTATGGAGTAAGAAGCTGTTATGTATAAAGGCAAAGATTTTAGCTGTTGCTTATCTAACGGAACAATAACAATATCTAAGCCTAACGATTGCTTTATATATTTAATTAAATCACTCATAAAAAATATGTTATCACTATATTTGCATATTATCATTATCGATTGATAATATGCAAATATAGTGATAATAAAGCTATCTATAAAATAAAAACTAAAAATATTGCTCTGGATGAGGTATTAAATTGTTATCCCATTTTGCCATCTATTAAATCACAACTTATTATTCCCTTTCAAACTTCACCGTCAGATCTCCCGGCACACTCAAAGCCTTGATACCATCGCCATCAATGCTACCAATCAGAATCAAGTCACTGCTTTGCGACCATTTTTTATAAAAAATGGCCACATTTCCCCAAGGCGCATAAATCGTAATATCCCCGGGAGCAGGCGCACATCCCCGTTTCACTCCCTGTATTGACAGCTTAGGTGATGGATAAAATATTTTCTCGGTATTATTATAATCGTTGAGTGTCACTTCCAACGGCAAACGGGAAACAAAATCCTGTGCTGCCGCATTGTCAGCCATGGTTGCAGTTATGACACGCTGCCCTACTGTTATTTTTATTTTCATACTTTCTGTATTAGGTTCTTCATCTCCATTATTTATCTCTGTTCTTCCTGTTTCCAGATACTCTGCATTATCAGGATGCTCGCTACATGCTATCCAAACGGAAGCCAGCAAAATGACAAAAGAATATATCAAAAATCGTTTCAGGCTGATTATTGGTAGCCAAATCTTTCTATTTACATTCATACTCTTATCTATTTACTTGATTATACAACTATTACTCTGAAGTTTAAAAGTCATATTTCCGTGTACACAAATCATACACAAAATCCGGGTCATCAAAGTCACCGACAACAGGTTTTCCAGTATCACAAGCAGCGAGTAACTCCATATCTTCATCCGACAATCTAAAATCCAACGATTTGAAATTTTCTTCTATTCGATTTTTATGTACTGATTTAGGAATAACGATAATCCCTCGTTGTGTCAACCAGCGTAACTCAACTTGAGCAACAGTCTTATTATATTTTCCAGCCAATGCAGTCAGCACTTCATTCCTGAAAAAGTCATGTTGCCCCTCGGCAAAAGGTGACCACGCTTCTATCTTGATCCCTGTCCGGTCTGCATAATCTTTCATAGCTTTCTGCTGATGGAATAAATGCGTTTCCACCTGATTAATGACCGGAACGATTTCATGATGGACGATCAAGTCTGCCAAACGGGGAATATGAAAGTTACAAACTCCAATAGCACGTATGCGCCCCTCATGATACAATTCCTCCATCGCCTTCCATGCACCAAAGACATCACCAAAAGGCATGTGAATAAGATAAAGATCCAGATAGTCCATATTCAGGCGAGCCAAAGAACGCTCAAAAGCCGACTTAGTCTGTTCGTAGCCCATATCTTTAATCCAGACTTTTGTAGTAATGAAGAAGTCTTTGCGGGGGACTCCACTCTTTTTTACAGCTCTCCCCACCGCTTCTTCATTAAGATAAACAGCTGCCGTATCAATCAAACGACAGCCAGTAGCTATCGCTTCCGATACACACTGTTCACATTCAGCAGGGTTTTCTACCTGAAAAACACCAAATCCCAGAAGAGGTATTCTTACTCCATTGTTTAACGTTGCATATTCCATAAAATAATTCATTTATTTGTATACTGCAAAGTTCTGGAAAAAGGAGAAGAATCCCTGTAGACAAATTACGGGTATGACAACCCCAATTACTGATTATTTTATTGCAGACTATTCAAAAAGCGTGTCGGTTGCACGCCCAATGAATACAGAAGTCAGGCTCTAGCTTAAAGATTAGTACCCTTATTGAAGGGGAACTGTAATATGGGTAAATTAATCCGTAATTCATATACAAACAGATTTCAAATCCTGCAGTATCTTTGCAGTGTCATAAAGAAATAAGTAAAAACATTATTTAGAAAAACTGTTTGATATGTATTTAGAAAATATTTATTCTCCTGCAGATGTTAAGAAACTGTCGGAAAAAGAGCTAAACGAGTTAGGTGGAGAAATCCGTGCAGCACTCCTGCAAAAATTAAGTGAACATGGCGGGCATTTCGGACCTAATTTCGGAATGGTGGAAGCAACGATTGCTTTACATTATGTATTCAATTCGCCCAAAGACAAAATTGTATTTGACGTATCGCACCAGAGTTATGTACACAAGATGCTGACCGGTCGTAAAGATGCGTTCCTTCATCCGGAAAAATACGACAACGTATCAGGTTATACCGAACCGCAAGAAAGTGAACATGACTTCTTCATCATCGGACATACTTCCACTTCTGTCAGTCTGGCCAGCGGATTGGCAAAGGGACGTGACCTTACAGGCGGCAATGAAAATATCATAGCCGTCATAGGGGATGGTTCTTTAAGCGGAGGTGAAGCTTTCGAAGGATTGGATTATGTAGCAGAACTTGGCACTAACATGATTATTATCGTTAATGACAACCAAATGTCTATTGCCGAGAATCACGGAGGGTTGTACAAGAATCTGAAAGAATTGCGTGACAGTAACGGTCAGTGCGAATGTAACTTCTTCAAGGCGATGGGACTGGATTATATGTATGTAAATGATGGCAACAACGTACAGGCATTGATTGAAGCTTTCTCTAAAGTGAAAGATATTCAGCATCCGATAGTAGTACACATCAATACATTAAAAGGTAAGGGTTATGCACGTGCCGAGCAAGATAAAGAGACTTACCACTGGCGTACTCCATTCAATGTAGAAACCGGAGAAGCAAAAGTGAGTTATGAAGAAGAAGATTACAGCGAGGTAACCGCCCAATACCTGCTGAAAAAGATGAAGGAGGACTCACGTGTGGTAACAATCACTTCTGGTACTCCCACCGTTCTGGGATTTACTCCGGACCGCCGTCAGGAAGCAGGCAAGCAATTCGTAGATGTAGGCATTGCCGAGGAACACGCAGTAGCTCTTGCTTCGGGCATCGCAGCCAATGGTGGGAAACCCGTTTACGGAGTATATAGTACATTCATCCAACGCTCCTACGATCAACTTTCACAAGACCTTTGTATAAATAACAATCCGGCTGTTTTGTTGGTCTTCTGGGGTACGTTATCCGGAATGAATGATGTGACTCATCTCTGTTTCTTCGATATTCCGCTTATCAGCAATATTCCTAATATGGTTTATCTGGCTCCGACTTGTAAGGAAGAATATATTGCCATGCTGGAATGGAGTATCCGCCAGAATGAACATCCGGTTGCTATCCGCGTGCCGGCAACAGATCTAATCAGTAGCGGAGAACCGGTAGATTCCGATTACAGCATTCTCAATCGTTACAAAGTTACTCATCGCGGTTCGAAAGTGGCCATTGTGGCTTTGGGTTCATTCTATGGATTAGGACAGTCGGTTGCATCACTTCTGAAAAAAGCCAATGTCGACGCAACACTCATCAATCCGCGTTACATCACCGGTGTAGACAACGAACTGATGGATGAACTGAAAGCAGATCACGAGTTAGTGATAACATTGGAAGACGGTGTATTGGATGGCGGTTTCGGTGAAAAAATTGCCCGCTACTATGGTGCTACAGACATGAAAGTCCTGAACTATGGAGCTAAAAAGGAATTTGTAGATCGTTTTGATTTACAGGAGTTTCTCCGTGCCAATCACTTGACAGATGAGCAGATTGTAGAAGATATCACAGCACTTATCGGTTAAAATCAAACCCATTCACTATATATTCAACAGGTTGATGTATATTGTCGGTTAAGACAATTGCATCAACCTATTTCATTTCGATATGAAGTAACAATCCTTTCCGATAATTCAATGGAGTTTGTCCTGCATTCCTTTTGAAGAACTTACAAAAAGCTGCCGCATCACTAAACCCTAACTTGGAAGCAATCTCACCAACCGTAGATTTTGTAGAACTCAACAAGGTACGCGCTTCCATAACCAACAGTTCGTTTATAATACTATTGATAGTCTTACCTGTTCCAACACGTACAATACGGGCCAGGTACTGCTCACTGATAGCCAGTTTATCCGCATAAAAGCTCACAAAATGTTCTTCCCTGAAATTCCGGGTAACCAGTGCATGAAACTCCTGTAAAACGTGGTCTTTACGGCTGACCTCTTTTTTAATAATTGTCTTTCGGGAAAGAAAATCAGCTATATCAAGAAATAAAGCATTGCACGCTGCCTGTATGCGCCGGAAAAGAAAATGATGTTCAATATTCAGCAGGCGCATCAACACTTCCAGTTCCTTACAGATGATTTGAGCTTCGTACTCTGTCAACTGTATCGTATATTGTTTATTCTGCCTCATTGTCGCCAATAAGATGGCCGTTATTTGTGTCAAATAAGAATCGTCTGTCCGCATGGATTCGGAAAGGGCAAGAGTAATAAACTGAATATCACGGCTTGAGTAAAGATGCTCCGTGAGATAATTTGCTCCATGAATAAGCAACATATTCGGCTCTATCGCAATAAACTCTCCATTCAGCAGAATCTCCGAACGGCCTTCAAGAACGAATATCATATAAAGTTCCCGATTGAAATAACATTCATTTGCCGGATAACTTCTGTCTTTATATTCACTCCTAAAACAGACTACCTCCTCTTTATAATGAGGAAGTTCCGGATGCTCCTTCAACAGCTGCGTATTATCAAATATACGAGATTTTACCATTTACATCTTCTTTTTATGACGTAAAAATACGATTTGTTTCGGATATGACAAAAAGTGTACGGAATTAGATAATCTATTTCAGAGTAAAAAACGGGACCTTTGCATATCCTTTTCAATGCATGAAAGGAAAATAAATAAAGGAGGTCAAAAAGGTATGGAAATGAAAGATGTTTTCAAGAGGTATTTAGTATTTGTTATCGGACTCTATTTTTTAGCGGCAGGCATTGTATTGATTATACGCTCGGCACTAGGAACTACTCCCATATCGAGCATCAATTATGTATTAAGCTTGAATAGTCCTTTGTCATTGGGTACTTGCACCTTTATCATCAATATGGTTCTTATCCTGGGACAATTCTGGTTAATCCGAAAGAACAGAACCCGGCAGGATATTATTGAAATTCTTCTTCAAATGCCGTTCTCTTTTATCTTTTCGGCATTCATTGATTTTAATATGATGCTGACAAGTGAACTGCATCCCGCCAATTATGGCATGTCAATCGCTTTATTACTTACAGGATGTATGGTGCAATCTATCGGAGTAGTTCTCGAACTTAAACCGAGAGTAGCCATGATGAGTGCAGAAGCATTCGTGAAATATGCGTCCCGCCATTATAACAAGGAGTTCGGAAAGTTCAAAGTCTATTTTGATATTACTTTGGTTACCTTGGCCGTAATTCTCTCTCTCTTACTGACACAAGGTATTCAAGGAGTACGTGAGGGGTCGCTCATTGCAGCCTGCATAACCGGATATATCGTGAGTTTCCTGAATCAAAAGATAATGACGAGAAAAACCCTCCATAAATTATTACCAGTCTGGAAGTAAATCCTGCATATCCACCAAATTTATCGTTTTCTTGACAAGTTTTGTATTTTAGAGAAAGTCGGGCTTTTAGTTGCCGCACGAGGAAAACCAGTCGGTTATGAAATCTATGAAGGAAATATATTTGAAGGTAACACCCTGATTCCTGTCATAGAAAGGACTTGTGAGTTAGTAATTTCACAGAGATTGATTATTATCCGAAAATATTTCCTACTTTTGGAAACTGATAAACATATTAGAGTTGAATACTGATGCCGAGATTAATGATGAATGGAGTGATGGCATTCCTCCTGAGATACAAGAATTTATTGATTGGTATAAAAATGATTGAGTCATGGCAAAAGATATAATGACAATAAACGATAGTGAGTACGCTCAAATATTGCAGCAAGCAGTTTCTGAAATTCAGACCGCTCGAATCACTGTTGCCCGTCAAGTAAACAGTGCGGTTAATTCTGCATATTGGAATATTGGCAAATTACTTTTCGAAAAGAATTTAGAGAGTGGATATGGTAGTGGTGTGGTTAAGCGGCTGTCAGTAGACTTAAAAGAACAATTTCCTGATATGGGGCTGTCTCCTCGTAATCTTTGGGACATGAAACGGTTTTATGAAAGATATAATGCTTGCGATTCAAAACTGCGACAAGCTGTCGCAGTTTTACCATGGGGGCATAATCTGCTGCTTTTAAGTAAAGTGGAGAACAGTGATGCTGTTGAGTTCTATGCCCAAGAATGTTTGCAAAAAGGCTGGTCAAGAGATATGTTACTCAATGCAATAAAGATGAGTACCTATGCAACTCGTCAGTCGCAAATCAAGACGAATAATTTTGACTCAGTCTTGCCTATGGCGCAAGCCAATTATGCTAATGAGGTTTTTAGAAGTTCCTATAATCTCGGCTTTCTTGGAATAACAGAGCCTATTAGAGAATTGGAATTAGAGAAGCGGCTGGTTTCTAAAATCAAGTCGTTCATTTTGGAATTAGGCCGGGGATTTTCTTTTATTGGCAATCAATATCGTCTGGAATACAACAATAAAGAATATTTCGTAGATATGCTTTTCTTCCATCGGAGACTTAGGTCGCTTGTTGCGATTGAATTAAAAATCGGTGCATTTCAGGCAGAGTATGTTGGTAAAATGAATCTTTATCTCTCTTTACTCGACCGTTTTGAAAAAGGCGAAAATGAAAACTCATCCATAGGTATCATCCTTTGTGCTGACAAAGACCACTTAGATGTAGAGATTGCGTTGCAAGATGTAAATAAACCTATTGGAGTTGCCGAGTATCAGCTACTGCTACCCAAAGATGAACTTCAGGCATTACTCATTCAAGAGATTAATTCTATAGAAGACGATATTAATTCAGAAAAGGAGTAGCAACATTATATTCAATAGGTTGATGTATATTGTCGGTTAAGACAATAACATCAACCTATTTCATTTCGATATGAAGTATTAAGCTTGAATTTATGTTTTATCTTCGCGGCCCAAATTGTCAGACAGTGTCTAACAAATTTAATTGGTCTTATATATGCGAATTGATTAAGATTCTTTCAAAGAAGCGACTTTTTATTTCATCTATAATTATACTTGTATTTACTTCTTCTGCTTATCTATTTCTTTCAGAAGTTCATCGACAGCCACCTTTAATTGGGTATCCTCTCCCTTAACGACCGCCTCCGGATCATTAGCAACCTTCACATCCGGTTCCAACTGGGTGTTTTCCAAATAACTGCCATCAGGCAAACGATAGCCAACGATAGGAATACCAAAGACGAGTGAAGGATCTTGTAAAGTTTCCCAAGACACGCTCGTCATTGTACCCGGAACAGGCATACCAACAAGTTTTCCTATATTTTGATGTTTATATACCCATGGAGTTCCATGTGCATTCGAATAGTTAGCTTCACATTGCAGCATAATAGACGGCTTGTTCCAACGACGGCTTGGCATGTCACACGCTTCGCGTCCACGGACTACTTGAGTGAAGTATTTCTGACCGCTGAACAGTATTTCAATATCTTCGTGCAAACGACCACCACCGTTGAACCGGGTATCAATCACAATTCCATCACAGTTGTTATATTTTCCCAGAATATCCGAGTAAACGGTACGGAAACTGTCATCTCCCATGGATTGAATATGAACATATCCCAAACGTCCTTTCGACCATTTCTCAACATCTGCCGCCCGCTGTTTCACCCAACGTTTGTATAACAACCCATTCAGCTGACCACTCGTAACCGGCATCACTACTTCTTCCCAACGTTCTTTATTTTGCGGATTGTAGATTGAAATCAAGGTCTTCTTCCCTGCTTTATTATTCAACAGACAAGTGATGTCATGATCGGGAGTTATTTCCTCACCGTTAATCTTTTCAATGATACACCCTGCTTTTACTTTGGTACGCGAATGGTCGAACGGACCTTTCTCGATGATTTCGGCAATCTGCATCCCTTTTCCCTGATAATCCCAGTCGAACAGAAGCCCCAGATTGGAAGTAACATCACCTTTACCTTTGGGAGAATAGCGTCCTCCAGTATGTGAAACATTCAACTCGCCCAACCATTCACTCAATAGTTCTGCAAAATCATAATTGTTATCAATGTGAGGCAGGAACTTGCGATAAGCATTAGTCATGGCATCCCAGTTTACCCCGTGCATATTGACATTATAAAAACGTTTCTGATGTTGTTTGTACACATGGTCAAACATCGCTTCACGTTCAGCTGCCAAATCCATTTTCATTTCAGCCTGATAACTGATTGATTTCAAAGCATCCGACTTGGCATCCATCTTTTGCATATTACGGCTTCCCAACAAGAAAATATCTCCTTTTTTATCCAGCATCAGCGATGCCCATCCGGTATTGAGTTTATGCAGACGTTTTGTCTCTTTCTCACGGAGATTCATTTTCCAAAGGTCATATCCATCTTCGAAAGCAGAGAAATAGTAGAGATCCTCTCCATCTTTGGATAGTATGGCACTGCCTAAGTCAGAAGAGTTGGGAGTCAGACGTACGATACGGTCTTCAATACCGTTAAGCTCGACTACTATATCTTTCTGGTCTACTTTTTCCTCATCCGCCTTCTCCTTATCACCGTCTTTCTTCTTGTTATCATCTTTCTCCTTTGCTTTCTTTTGTTCCTTTTCAAGTTCCTTGAGCAATTCGAAATCTTCCTTGCTCAAACGGTAACGATCATAAGCATCCTGATTGAGGAATACCAACATAACATCCTGTTGCGATCCCCAGGAAGCATGTGCACGCATACCATAACGTTCGGTCTGGAAAAGAATGGCATTTCCATCGAGTACCCAACGCGGAGAACCGCTGATGTATCCGCTATTAGTCAGATTGGTTATCGCTCCTCCCTGTGCACTGACAATACCTATATCCGAATAAGGATCGTGACGGTTGCCGATAAATTCAAGAGTAAACCATTTGCCATCCGGTGACCATTCGTAGTCAAATCCACCTCCGGTATTATACCATGTAGAACCGTCCGTCACCTGACGTACTTTCTTCGTTTTCAAATCGAGTACCATCAAACGGTTGCGGTCTTCGATAAAAGCCAGCTCTTTACCATCCGGCGAATATTGCGGATAGGCACGTTCTACCGTTTTGGACGGTAATAAAACTTCCTCCTCAATAAGAGTGGCATTAGGGAAATTAGGGTCTTCCTTACGGCTTATTTTTGCAGTGTAAAGTTGCCAATTACCGGTGCGTTCACTGGCATAAACCAGCGTCCGGTTGTCCGGAGCAAAAGAGACGGAAGCTTCTTTTGCAGGAGTATTTGTGATTTGCTTGGTTGTAGCATAGTCAGTTGAAGTTACAAAGACGTCACCACGTACAATAAAAGCAACCTGTTTGCCATCCGGAGATACGGAAGCGGAAGTGGCTCCCTGTGAGAATTTAAGTGCAGCAACCTGCTCTTCATCGTCACGGACAAGTTCTACTTTTACTTTTTCCGGACGGGCACCGGGTTTCTGGGTATAAAGCTCACCGTCATAGGTATAACACAAAGTTCCTTTATCGCTGACAGACAAGAAACGTACCGGATGAGTCTTAAAAGTAGTGACAGCCTTTACTTCTTGTGGAGTATTCAATGGGAAAGTATACACATTAAAAGAACCTCCATTACGTTCACTCAAAAAATAGACTGTATTACCATCAGGTGCATATACAGGATTACGGTCCTCCCCTCCCCGGTTTGTCAGGTTCGTATGTTTTCCGGTTTGGGTATTGTATAACCAAATATCTCTCGTAATGGATGAAGTGTGATGTTTTCTCCATTCATCCTCAAAACCTTTGCGGTCCTGATAAAGAAAGTTCTTTCCTGCTTTATCAAAACAAACGAGTTCGGCGGGAGTTGCCAGCACTTGTTCGGTGCGTCCTCCGTCTACAGAAACTTTGTATAATTCTGTCATCGCTCCCGTAGGAAACAAAGCGCTGTTTGCAGGATCTTGTATGGAAGCGGAGAAAAGGACATACTTTCCATCCGGTGTAAAAGCCGAGGGAATTTCCGATGCGGAATGGTAAGTCAGTCTCCGGGCGACACCTCCGTCGGCAGGCATGATGAACAGGTCGAAATTTCCATTCCGGTCACTGGCAAATGTGATTTGTTTTCCGTCGGGAGACCAGACGGGATTGGCTTCATAAGAGGCTTGTGTGGTAAGTTGAACGGCAGTTCCTCCTTGTGCGGGAACTTTATAAATATCTCCTTTATAACAGAAGACAATCTCGGTCCCATCCGGTGAAATACGTGCATCACGCATCCACAAAGGAGTAATTGCATAGCTGGATAATGCTGATAATACCAGTGCTAACGAAGTTATTAGTTTCTTCATATCAATTTATTATATATTTATTCCGAAAAATCAGTTTGAATTAGTTTTCCCGTGTAATTATAGAATGCTCTGTCACCAAAATCTTTGAAAAAGAAGGCGTATTTATCCACTCCCGTACAATGACAAACGCCAATTTGCCGGGGAAGGTATTCCTGCAAATAATCTGCAATGATCTGATATTTTTGTTTTTCCGCATTATGAATGTGAAAACCTCCGAGAAGTAACTTGCAGGGAGATTCAGGAAATGCAGCCCGAACGGTACGCAAGATATTGGTGATCCCCCGGTGAGAACAGGCGCTCAACACAGAAACTCCTTCCGGTTCCACTAACACCATTGCCAATTCATCCTGAAAGGTATCCGGTATTTTGCAACCATCTTCTTTCTGAACCCAGAAGCGTTCAAAATGGGTATCCTCCTCATTGATAATATCAATAGATGGAAAAAGAAAGACTCCGGGAAGCAGTTCGGTCTGCTCTGTGATAAAGCGAAAACGGGAAAGATCAAGATTTTGCGTATGCTTCATTCCATTCTCGCGTTCATCCTTGAATTTAGGAAAAAAGATTTCACGTTTACAGACAACGGTTGCCTGTGTATTCAATTCCAGAAAATAACGCAGTCCACCCGTATGGTCACTGTGACCGTGAGATAATATTAAATAATCAACTTTTTGTAAATCAATGTGCAACAGACGGGCATTACGGATAAACAAGTCAGATGCTCCCGTATCGAAAAGAATTCTATTCCCTTGGATCTCAATATAGAGAGAAAGACCATGCTCTGCCTGCAATTTACGTCCATAGACACAATTCTCCACAAGAGTCGTTATTTTATAGCTCATGATGTTTAGTTATCAAACAAATAATGTAAAATAAAAAGTTCTGCCACAAAATTATAATAATTCTGTGGCAGAACAAGCAATCTAATCAATTAAAATTCTTGACTTTTCAATCTTTCTGATTGAATCCTTATTTTTATCCTTCAAAAGGTTATACCATTTTTCCCATCTTGTAAGCTTCCTGCATATAGGGAGTATCTTTAATTTCCCCTACCTTCCATGCACCAATTCCATAAACCGTTCCCTTTTCCTGCGGTCCTTCCAGACAATCGAGGAAGCCACGGAAACCATCAATGGTACGTTCCATCATTGCTTTATCGTTTTCCGCAGCCGCAATAATGAAATAAAATTCCTTATTGGTTATTTCCGTATAGCGTGCACAGCAGCGGTCGATCATAATCTTCATCTGTCCGCACATGGTATAAAAATAGACCGGAGTTGCCATCACAATCACATCTGCAGCAATCATCTTCTCTACAATTTCCGCTGCATCATCTTTCTGCGGACAAGGTTTGCCATACATACTGCAAACACTGCACCCCGTACAAGGATGAACTGTTTTGTCTTTCAGAAAAATCTTCTCCACTTCATTACCTGCTTCGAGAGCACCTTTCATAAATTCATCACATAATAAATCAGAATTACCACCTTTACGTGGACTGGATGAAATAATCAAAACCTTTTTAGCCATAACTTTACTTTATTACTTTTTATTTTCAGAATTCTTTCTATCAATGATTCACTTTGCAAAAGTAGGGAAATAAAAGTATATCGAATGTAGATAAATTACAGAGAAAGATACCTAAATTACAGATTCCATGTTTTGCCATTATTTTTATCCAATCCCTTGTACATATTTATTCTACATTCATGATGGCTGTATTATCACAGTTATATATTTCTCCTCGAGCATCAGAGCGTCTCTAGTAACTTTATGAGACGTTCTGCATGTTCCACCGACATAGCTTTCTGCTGTTCAATGAGTTCGGGAGCAGTACGACTACCGTAGCTCACGCCACAAGTATATACACTGCCGCAATACTCCATCTGCGTCAGCCGACAGGTGGCTTTGTAGCAGGGCAGAAATTCGTCGATAGTGTAGCCCATCGCCCCCTCATGGCTATACAGTGCTTCGGGTGCTCCCGTTGTGAAAGAGAGAACGAGTTTCTTGCCTTTGAGCTTGTCTCCGGTACTTCCGTGTGAAAAACCGTGACGGAAAGTCTCTTCCATCCAGCGTTCCAATATGGAGGGTGCGGAGTACCAGAAAAGGGGGAACTGCAACACGATGATGTCTGCCCGGAGCAATTTCTGCTGTTCGGCTTCCACGTCGATTTTGAAGTCGGGATAGAGTTCGTCCAGCTTTACGATTTCGGTTTCCGGCAGCCGTTCATTCAAGGTTTCGAGAATCGTTTTATTGGCTACGGATGCGGCAAGGCCTGTATGGCCGCTGATAATCAATACATTTTTCATATTCATTCTTTTTATTGTTATTTCTTATGCACCTACACCGCCATCCACTTTATAGTCGGCCCCGGTTACAAAACTGGCTTCGTCGCTTGTCAGAAAAGCAACGACAGCGGCAACCTCTTCAGGTTGTCCCATTCGACCGAGAGGTACGCTTTTAGTTACCATATCTTTGTGGGCTTTCGCGGCTTCTTCCGAAAGCTCGGTCTTGCCGTAGATAAGGGTTTCGATAGGCCCTACACCGAGTGAATTGACACGCACGCCATCTTTAGCCAATTCTTTTGCCCATGCACGTGTCATGGTATAGACTGCAGCTTTCGAGGCGGCATAGTTTGCCATCGTTGCGATAGGATTGGTTGTCATGGTTGTCGTGACGTTCAGGATATTGCCTTTTGCTGCTTTTATCATCGGCAAGCAGGCTTGTGTCAGCATGACGACGGCACGCACGTTGATAGCAAATACCTTGTCGTATTCGTCGATTTTCATCGTTGCAAACGGGGTGACGGACGCCCATCCGGCATTATTGACGAGAATATCGAGACGACCGTACCGTTCTCCGATAATCTGGATAATAGATTCTATTCCGGCTTCCACTTCGAGATCGGCAGCAAGAAAGGTTATCTTATCGCTATGGGAGGCTGTTTCGGCAAGTGTCGGTTCCGTGCGGCCTACAATCAATACGTTAGCGCCTTCATCGGCCAGACGTTGGGCGATAGCTCTTCCGATACCTGTTCCGGCTCCGGTTACAAGAGCTGTTTTATGATTTAATGATGGATACATATTTCTTATTGATTTTCTTATTTGATTTTGTTGATTTTAAAGGAATGACGTCCGCCTCCCACTTGCGTTCCATCAGCGAGTATTCGCTCTGTACGGCTGTTATAGGCGTAACGGCATGGGCTGCCTTGAGTTGTTCGAGGGTGGGCTCGGATTGTCCCCATGCACGGATTTTTCCTTTCTTATTTTCTTGTTTTCATCATTCTGTATCTTTTACTTGTTTATCTTACGAGTTTTATGCCCCAATCCATATTCCCGGTAGCACTAAGCGCGGCTACCCAGAACGCACCGAGCATTTCGGTGTAACGGGACATACTGATATTTCCTAAGTCAAGAGTATCCTCCCAGCCGAAATCCTTTAATAAAACCGCTACTTCAGCTTTCGCGTCAGCATCGTTACCGCAATAGAAGCCCGTAATGGCTTCCGGTAGTTGCTTCGGATGAACCATCAAATGATTGCAGAGATAGTTCAGTGTTTTTACGACTTTTGTATTCGGCAGAAATTTTTGGGCTTCTTCTCCCAAGCTGGTTGTTCCGCTCCATCTCGAATCGAGCGAGATATGTCCGTCTTTGTAGATGTATGGATTTGCCAAGTCGATCAACAGTTTCCCGTTCAGATTTTCTTTTCCGGCAGCGTTTAGAGCTTCGAGCGAGTGGATGCCCTGCACGCAGTTGAATACTCTTTCACCGAATCGTGCAGCATCGGCAAAAGTGCCGTGAGAAGCCCGCTCGCCATTAGCTTTCGCCCAGTTTGCAGCTTTCTCGTTGGTGGCATTACGCGCCCCCATCATAACTTCGTGACCGAGTTCGGTCAATTTCGTGGCGATGGCGTGAGCCACATCGCCTGTTCCTAAGATTCCGTATTTCATACTTTCATTTTTTATTGTTCGGGTTAAATTGCTTGTCGTAATTCAGAAGGAATTTTACGAGTTCGGGATTACGGTGCGACCAGCGGAAGTCGGCCGGTTTATCAAGCGGACGGATGCTTTCCATATCTTCCGGTGTGAGCGCAAAATCGAATACATCCAGATTTTGTTTCATTCGCTCAATGCGCGTGCTTTTCGGAATGGCAATGATGCCGCGTTGCACCAAATAACGCAGAGCGACTTGCTGTACCGTTTTATCGTATCGCTCGGCTAAGGCCGTCAGTACGGGATTGGTCAGAAGGTCGGGATGGCATTGAGTACACAACGCTCGCACTCTTCGGGCGATACCTGAAAAACACCATATCCTAATATCGGCATTTCAATGCCGTTGTTCAATTTTACAGTCTGCATATAATTCTATTTTAAGGGTTCATATTCTATTTGAGCAATATCGGCGCTCTGCATATCGAAAGCCTCTTCCGCTTTTTCCGCGATGTCGGTGTGTATCCGGCTCCGGATCAACACATCGAAAGCGGCCTTGTCGTTAAGATCGACGACCATCATCACGGCATCGGGACGTCCGAACAGTCCGCGTGTACGACCTACCATGATCTCTTCAATAACTGTTTCTTTCTCTTTCATGGCACGCATTTCAGCCATCTTTTGTTCTACCACGTCATCGGAAATTCCTTCCTTGACATTGATGATAAATACATGACGTAACATATTTCTTTTTTATAAATTATTCGTGTATGCGATGTAACCCGATACCTTTTACCGTAGGTAAGTCCATGTCATCGTAGATGGGGCTTTTTCCTGTCTCCAGCAGGGCGATAGTATCCATTTCCTGTTTGGACAGCGTAAAATCAAGGATATTGAAGTTCTCGATCATCCGTTCCTTATGTATGGATTTCGGGATAACCACGATGTCACGTTGATTCAGCCAGCGAAGAATCACGGCCCCGACACCCTTATCGTGTCGCTCTGCTATCGCTTTCAATGTGGGATGATTGAATATGTCATTCTGCCCTTCGGCAAAAGGCGCCCAGGCCTCGTGTTGGATACCTTCCTGCTGTAAGAAGGCATTGGCAGCCTGCTGCTGGAAAAACGGATGTGTTTCAAGCTGGTTTACGACAGGTTTTATTTCGTTATGTAAGAAATGGTCTTGCAGACGTTCGTTGGAGAAACTCGTAACCCCGATAGCCCGGATACGTCCCTCTTTATAGAGCCGCTCCATAGCCCGCCATGCGGCATAGTAATTCCCGTATGGTTTGTGCATCAAATAGAGGTCAAGGTAATCCAATCCGAGCTTTCTCATCGAGAGGTCGAAAGCCCGTAGAGCATCGTCGTATTCGTAGTCTTGCACCCACAATTTGGTGGTTATGAAAAACTCCTCTCGTCTAATGCCGCTTTGCCGAATGGCGTTTCCCAACTGCTCCTCATTGAAATAGGCCGCAGCCGTATCGAATTTCCGATAACCGACCCCAATGGCATCGAGCACCACACGTTCCGTTTCGTTTTCAGGAATCTGAAAGACACCAAACCCGATGGCAGGCATCATTACACCATTGCTTAATCTTACATTTTTCATATCCTTTATGTTTTTTAATTCTGATGCAAAATTACAGAATGCCTATCATTTTATCGTTGCATTATTCGGGGAGGAATTTTCACTATTCGTGGTTTTTCGTTATTTTTGCAGGAAATGAAAGAATAAATGAAACATACAGACTTCGATGGGATTATTTTTGCTGATACATTGCAGGAGTTTAATACCTTACGATATGCAGGAAGAGTAATCCATATTCTTTGCAGCGGAGGAAATATGGGTTTCACATTTCAAGATACCCGTTATAACATCGCGGCCGGGGATTATGTAATTCTACCCAACGCCACGCTCGCATCGGAATTTTCGGATTCCGAAGACTTTCAAGGTATCCTGATGAACCTTTCGGATGCGTTCGTTTCCTCAATTGCCATCCGCAGCAATTACGGTATTATCGGGTATCTGTCGCTTTTACAGAATCCGGTTATGAAACTTTCTGCCCATGATTTTCAAGTATGTGAGCAGGCGATGCATTGTATTCGACAGCGTTTAGCAGACAAAGAGCATCTGTTTTGGGAGGAGTTGATGGGAAGTCTGCTTACGGCACATATTCTCGACCTTTATGATATTCATGCACGCAGTCAGAATAACGTGCAAGTATCGGAACATATAACTTCGTTGCTACGGAAATTCATAGAACTATTATATAACGGCGAGTATATCCAAAACCGTGATCTTGATTTTTATGCTTCTCAACTTTGCATAACGCCTCATTATCTGTCGGAGATATGCAAAAAGGTAAGTGGCAAACCTGCGACTTATTGGATTGACCGCTTTACACTTCAAGAAATCACCCGTCTGTTGCGGCAAAAAGAGCTTTCCTTGACAGCAATTGCAGAACGGTTGAATTTTTCCTCTGTCTCTTATTTTAGCCGCTATGTGCAGAAGAAAATAAAAGTAACTCCGTCAGAGTATCGGAATGATACATCTATTTGATAATACTTTCTTACGTCCATTTGCCCTTATTCTCATTTTTTATCCTTATCTTTGTTCAGAATACGAACAATATAATACTAATGAAGAAGATACTACTGACCGAATCACATAAAGAAAAGCTATTTCAAATCCCTCTCTTCCGGGACTTACCTCTGAATATCAAACTTTCTTTGCTTGAAAAGCTGGAATTTGTAGTCTATGCAGCAGAAAAAAAAGAGATCGTTGTAACGCAAGGTACTCCATGCAATAAACTATATGTATTATTGGAAGGCAAACTACGCACAGACATTATAGATGGACTTGGAAACGAGGTGATGATTGAATATATTATTGCTCCACGTACCTTTGCCACTCCGCACCTCTTCAGTTCAAACAATACATTGCCCGCCACTTTTACCGCTCTCGAAAACAGTGTGGTATTGATGGCAACCAAGGAATCGACCTTTAAGGTTATCAGTCAGGATCCACAGGTTCTTCATAATTTTCTTTGCATCGCCGGTAATTGTAATATCTGCACAGTGTCCCGTCTGAAACCTCTTTCACGTAAAACAGTGCGGGAAAGATTCATTGTTTATCTATATGAACATAAGAAAAAAGATTCATTGGTGGTAGATATCATGCATACTCAATCCCAACTTGCCGAATACTTAAATGTGTCACGTCCCGCTCTATCTAAGGAAATCAATAAGATGATTAAAGAAGGACTTGTCACTATGGAAGGAAAACGAATAGAGATTTTAGATCAAATAACTTTAGAGAAATATCTGTAATAATCTATCCCATAACAATAAAGATAATTATCAGGGAAGTCTCTAAAACAAAAAATCATCCCTACTGCAATATGTGTAGTAAGGATGATTTTATAAACTCAAAACTTTTCAAAAATTCTCTCTCTATTTAATTCTTATTATTTCCTTGGAGTTACCACTTTACAAACAATATTTTCGGATTGATATTCAATGATACCCAACCCCAGTCCTGCCAGCTTTTATGATTGCCCGTTTTCACAGCATCCATTGTCTTCGTGCCACGCATAAAAGAATATCCGGCAGAGAGTTTCACATCTTTCATGATTGACCAGTTAATCTGATAATCGACTTCCGAACCTAATGATTTCTTTAAATCCTGAACTTTAACTGCTGTACTAAAGTAATGGTAATTGAGTTCCATATCTACCTTGTCAGATAGACGGAAACGACCTCCGATACGAGCATCCATCAATCCCGGTGCATAACCGTTTGCAAATGTAGAAGCATAAAAATAATCCATTGCTCCATAGAATTTATGATGGGTTCCATAAAGAGGATCAAAAGCCTTATACTTACCGCCATTTCCTTTATCACCGCTTAAATAATCAAAACTAGCCACGGCTCCCCATGTCTGATTAAACGTATAGGCGGCTTGTATGCTTCCCATCAAAGCTGAAACTTTCTCCGCAGCTTTATTCTTACCCATCTGATAGTAGAAAGCACCATCCAGATTCCAGTTACTATTCTTATAAGTGAGGTAAGTACCCATTGTTTGTAAATAGCGGGTATGAGAATCATCCGTGGCTTTATCACCCGTTTCCAATCCCAGATTCATAAACAACAAAGAAGCTCCGAACGGAACATTGTCCGCTTTATAATGATACCAGACGGTTTGCATATTCTTATAAGGCTGTCCGGTAGAAGAATCATAGTAAGTACCTCCACTTGTTCTATTGTCATTATTCTGGTTAAAAGCAAGAATCAGATGGACTTCATTATTTTTGTTGGCATATCCCAGCTTCAATGCATCGTGGTAACGCCCCGCTACATTCCAATCCAGTCCTCCCAAAATACGTTCATCATCATAAATCAATGACTGACGTCCCAGTTGAGCAAAGAACCCTTCACCAAAGTTCAGTTTCGCCCAAGCCTCATTCAACATAAAACGCCCATTCTTCTCAATCTGCGGGTCTTGTCCCCAAACACCGACATGCTGTGCCGACATCTTTAGTTCCAGATCCGAACGTTTATAATCCATCGAGAGGCGTGCACGGTTATTGATGAAAGATGTAGGAGCTACCCCTTCATCCCGTGGAGTCAATGCACCATTCCGATACTCCGCACGAGGTCTGATTTGCATAGACATCGTAAATTCATTCTCTTTCTCCGTGTTTTGTGTATATGCCATGCTTGGCAATAGCATAAGCAAGAATGACCAATAAAGTGTTTTCATTGATATTGAAGTTTAAGTGATTCGATATTTCAATTTAAATTATAAGTATGCACACTGACTCCCTGTGCGGCCGGAAGGTAATTGATTCCATACCAGCACATTTGCAACAGGACAAATGATACTAACAGAATAATCAATGCAGGACGTGCCTTCAATGGCTTGCCTAATCTGAAATGGATATACACCAAATAAGCGAACCAGGTAGCTGCCGCCCAAGTCTCTTTCGGGTCCCAAGCCCAGTAATGCCCCCAGGCTTCTTTTGCCCAGATAGCTCCGGTAAGCATACCTAATGTCATAAATGCCAGACCTACATAGGTGAGGTTGTCACACAAATCCATTTCTTTCCGTTCAATCTCCTTCTTTTTGAACCAAAGCAAATAGACAGCCATCACCGTCGCCGCTCCCAACATAGCATAAGCAAACATATACACAATGACATGAGGGGCAAACCACGGACTTTGCAAAGCAGGCATCAACGTCTTATTATGAATCTCCGGTTTGAAGATATTGATACAAATAAAGACCAATGAAAGGATGCAACTGAAACTTAAAATCCATTTATACTTCCAGCGTGCATAGGTTATCAATCCCGCCAACGGAAGGAAGAAAGAATACCACAGCCGTGTCTCTCCCATTGTCCGCATCGGAGGACGTTCTAATGAAATCCACATTCCGATAATGAAACTGAAGAAAATAGCCAGACCTAAGAAAGTAAATCCATAAGCCCATCCCGGTTTTGTACCTTTCCAGGCAGCAAAAGCTCCCAAAGCCCAACAAATCAGTGCGGCTATTGCAAATAGTATAAAGTATTCCCAACTCATGCTTTGTCCTCCTCTTTCCTCTTTTGTGCGCTGACAAACAGACAGATGGCTCCTGCCATCATCATTATTATTCCTGTGTAAACAATCGGCAACCACGGATCGCGAACCAACTCGAAGACACTGATATCACTCCATCGTCCCTTTGTTTCATCATAACTAAGTTGATAAATTTTCCAACCTTCTATCTCCATCGGACGGTTCACTTCAATGGTTCCTTCCGTGATCGTTCCTTCTTGTGTGTAAATCTTCACTTCCGATGCAAATCGCTGCGGTTCCCGTTCCGGCATTACAATACTGGTTAAAGAATCCAGCCGGATTGCCTTATAGGGAAAAAGAAAACTACCGCAACTTACCCATCCCTCTTTGGTTGTTTGAGTCTTCCGATTGACTGCTTTCAGATAGACAGCATAAGTCGCTCCCATCGAATGAAATTCAGTAAACTTCAAAGTATCTTCGGTAGCCACAGAAGCAGCCATCGGAATAGATTGCTCAATAGTTAGCTGCCAGTCCTGCAAGCTGCCATTTGTCACTCCCTCTTCCAACAATACATGTACAGGAGATTTTTCGGGAAGCGTACGGCCGGTTTCATTATCAATCAACATCAGTTTCGGAGGATATTCGTCGATAGTGAAATCCTTCAGTTCGATAGCCAGCGGAAGTTCAATCAGTTGACCTTTATCATCCGTAGCTCGCCATTCGGCACTTCCCATCCGGGTTGTCATTTTCAACCTTTGCATATCGGCATTTCCCAAAGTGGCTGTTATCAGTGCAATAAACAATCCGATATGATTCAGAAGGAAAGAAATCCTGCTGATCTTCAAAGAGAAACCGGTGCGAAGGATTGTCAGCCCCAAGGCGGTGACCATCCAAAAGTAGAGCAGGACAAAAGGCCAGGAAGAAATCATCTGCGAAAATCCCAGCAGATCAGCCGGAGCATGACCGGAAGGAGCCTGCCGGATCAGTCCCATCACTACCGTCATGCCGACCACCCACAATAGAGACGAGACAGCAGCGGAATAATGACTCAACCATCCGAATAAATAGACACGTTTGCGAAGAAGGTGCATGGCTACCAAAGCAATGATATAAACCACTAACACAATCACATTGACCGGACAGGCAAACAGGTCCCAATGAATGGCTCCCACTGTCATTTGCAGCAATAACCCTATCACCAGTAATCCTGCGCCAATCACCAGCCCTTCTTTATAGCTCCATGGTTTGCTCCACATATATAAATTCTCTTATTTCTGTGCCAGACGGCCGTTTTCTTTCGCTTTCTCCAACCATGCCGGAACAGTTGTTTTCAGGAATTTTTCTTTAGCCGCTCTTTCAGCATCCATATCCAAGCCGATATACTCCTGTGCTTTTGCCTTTGTTGAAATGTCCGGCATTGGAACATCTCCCGTATATCCATTCTTTGCCAATACTTTGGATACAGCCAGACGGGCTTGCATGGCACGATCCAATCCATGAGAAAGAATTCTCTGAATTTCCTGCGGTGCATGGAAAGAACCTCCGTGTGAAGCTACTCCGAAATCCCAACGCCATTGTGCCTGACGAATCAGTGCGAGCACATCTTTCATCTGTGTTTCTGTAGCACCCTTGTCCCAGGCAAATTTAGCTTCGATATGTGCTTTTGCCAATTCCTGTTCCAGACGGTTACGGATTTCATTCGCTTTACGTTGGCGTTCGTACACATTATTACGCAAAGTCTCTTCACTTTCGCGGTGACAAACCTGACAGGTGCGGTCAATCATAGCCAACGGGCTTTGGATATGGTGATCGCTGAATTTCACACCACCTTCACTCTTATACGGCATGTGGCAATCGGCACAAGAGACACCTCTCTGTCCATGGATACCCATCTGACAAATCTCATAGTCAGGATGCTGCGCTTTCAGAATCGGAGTACGGCTCAATTTATGAATATAATCATAGAAACCGGCCTCATCATAATAAGCCTCCATATCTTCTACCGTAAAACCTTTGTCCCAAGGGAAAGTCAGGTATTTACCATCCCCTTTGAAATAATATTCCACATGACATTGTGCACATACCAATGAACGCATCTCCTGCGGAGTAGCTTTAGTGATGTCTTTACCCTGACGTTGGAAAGCCTCTATCAAAGCGGGACGACTGATATGAAGATTCATTGTTTCGGGATCATGGCAATCGGAGCATCCGATAGGATTCACAATTTCAGCACCCATAGCCCCCCATTTATTGTTATAGAAAGAATCGACACCCAATGCCTCCATCATACGGGGAACATCCGGACTCTTACAAGTCCAGCAGGTAGACGGTTGAGGACCTTCGGTCGGGCTCATGGGCGAACCGGTACGCAAAGATGCCGTAATATCCTCAATGGCATGCATGTGTCCCCGTGGAGTGGAATAATCTTTTGAGAAAGCGTATCCCGCCCATAGAATCACCATTTCAGGACGTTTCTCCAAAGCATCTACAGCAATATTCCCATTAAATTCACTCTCAAAGTCAGTCTTTGCAGTCTCCGTCCAAGTCTGGTATTCACGGGGAAAGTCATCCTTAAACAGTTCATTTCGTGCTTCAATCCCTTTGATAACGTTTTTACGGTTATTGAAAATGCTGGCAACTTCCGCCCTCCGTTCCATCAACGCAGAAACGCATAATCCCAAAACAAATACAACGACCATTGAACCTCCGAACAACAGCCATCCTTGCCATGATTTTAATTTCTTTTCCATTGTATATCGGTTTTATTATTTTATTACGTATTTCATTTCTTATTTATCTTTCTGATTCACCATCTTCCGGAGCCATTCGGGAACAGGCGATTCCGGAAGAGGAACAATCGCTCCCGGAGTACCGGACAGGGAATTCTTTCCACCATGAGGAACATCACGATGGCAATCCCAGCAAGCCTTCCCCTCTCCTACCTGTGACATCATATAATCAATCTTCCCCGTCTTCACAAATTCCGTATTGAGTTGTGTATGACAGCGGATGCAATTATTCATAATCACTTCGGAACTGGCTTCATGAGCCTGAATGACCTGCGGCTCGCTTTTGGTAAGAAATGCAGCCACGTGTTTCATACCGTCCATACCTTTAAAGGTCCATTTCTTCACAGCATTTTCATGCGGCACATGACAATCATTGCAAGTGGCATTCCGGGCATGTGAACTATGGAACCAGGTTGCATAGTAAGGAGTCATAATGTGACAATTCACGCATGCAGCCGGGTCATCTCCAAGATAGGTATGCGCCCGGAGCATATACATAAACAGTGCTCCTCCACCCACAATAACACCGCCAATGATGACAGCCGCTACCTTCCATTTATAAGAAGGAAAGAGTCGATTTATTATTGGAAACTTCATCATACGAAAAAGTATTTTTCACAAAAGTAAAGGATTGGAAACAAAAAAGGTGTAATAGATATTACACCTTTCGAAAGAAAAAATACTCATTACGTAAAAAAACAGAATGGGAATGTGTCAAACGTCCCTTTTTGACCTCACCTCATTCTTTCTCTATGTATTGTCTTATTCATCATGGTGATGGTCTTCGTCTTCCACCTCATTACTTAATTTGATATTGCGTGCGATATAAGATTCGTTACCTGCGGCATCCGTGCAATAAACCATCAAATGATAATCTCCTGCAGTAGCATTGGCCGGTATTACAATATCGTGATGATGAATATGGGCGGTTTTCTGTCCGGACACATCGTAGGATCTGTTGAAACTAAAATCTACTGTTTCCTGTGCAGCCCTGCTATTACCTCCGTGTGAATGGTGGTCGAAATTACTATGAATTTCAATCTTATAGGATTTCAGCATGACATCATCCGACAAATCCATTTCAAAATGAACCCCATGTTCGTTTCCTATCTCCAAAGCCTGACCTTCTTCCGGTTCGTGAAGTTCAATCAGAGGTTTGGTCGTATCACTGGAGTCATCATTATCACAAGAGGAAAACATGAAAGTAACTGTTGCCAAAAGGCTAATCATTGGGAGATAAAATTTATTTTTCATTTCAGTAATTTTTTAAATGGAACTTTGATTAATATCTGGAAGTTACGTCCCGGTTCGGGGATTTCAACTTTCCTGTAAAAACTAAGATGATTGTAATATCGGGTATCGAATATATTCCGGGCGGTCAGGGTTATTTCAATCTCATTGTTTCCACCTATCGGAATATTCAATGAACCACCCAGATGAAAGAGATTTGCTCCGGCTGTACGGTCTTCGTTACGGTCCACTCTATTTTGCCGGGCAATGCTCTGCCATTCTGCATACAACATATACCAATTCTTTTGCCAGGTTAATGTATTGCGCATAACAGGAGGTGGCGAGAAACTCAATGGAATATGTTCATCACAATTATAGGTGTAAACGTATTCAGCGGAAATCCGATAATTGAAGTTGCGCAGAAAATCAACATCTACGGTAGCTTCAGTTCCTGCAAATAGCGCTTCTGCTCCGGTATAGCGATAGATTTGTCCGGCATGAGGCAATACAGACCACTCTCCAGTAGGACGCAGAAAGATGTAATTGCTGAACCAACTGACAAATGGAGAGACGGAGAAAGAAATTCCCCGGTACTTCAGATGATAAGAAGCGTCCAGTTGCCAGCCTTGTTCGGACTTTAGGTTTGCATCTCCCTGTTCATGGCGGAAAGTGCCGTGATGTACACCGTTGGCAGCCAACTCATTCGCACCGGGCAGGCGGAAACTACGCCCGATATTCACCTTTACCAGATGTTTGTCGGAGGGAGTCCATACCAATCCCAGAGAAAGAGAATAATCACCGTAGTGCTTATTCACAGAGTGACTGTTCCACTTGTAGAAGTCTATCTGTTCCGGATCATAGCCCTGTTTCCGAAGATAATCGGCAAGGTAAGTATCTTCATGCGAAGAGATATTCATATATCCGTAGTCATATCGCACTCCTCCGCTGACTGAAAACACATTGTTGGGTCTGTATGTCGTAAGCCAAAGCATTCCGGTAGTGGAACGGCGATATTCAGGCAGTAAAAACGAATAGCCGGAAATGTCGTTCCGTTGATGTTGTCCATCCCACCCCAATATATGTTCCCACGAAGAAGAACCAATAAAACGAGCTTTCACCGAAGCACTGAAAGTGTTCAGATTAAAAGCAAGTTCCTTATCGGGGTCTTTCTCCGGTGCGGGTTGCGAACCATAGTGAGTATGGAAAGCACTCCACTCTTCACGGTGATTGTTCTGGAAACCTAAATCGCCTGACAAGATCAGTTTCTCCCATGCATATTGCTGGTGGGTGGTCACTTTCAGGTGATTCACTTTACTGAATGGCAATTCAATATTACGGCTGTCTCCATCATCTTCCACACGTGACGCATCGGGTATGCCATGTGCCCCCGGAAAGAATCCCGTCTTTTGATATACATTACTCACAGCATAATTCGCTTTATAGGCTCTTCGTTGATATTGGGTAAAAAGTCCGATATTGCGTTCAATGCCTGCTGTATTCTTGAGTTTACGCCCATATATGGGAATTCTTTGTGTCAGGTAGACAATAGAATCCGTCGGAATACGATAGTCACCGAAATGTTGTTCCGAATAACGAATATGGGAGTACCAGGCATTCTTCCTGATTCCCAGCATCAGTGATCCTCCGATGGTTCCATTGACTGATTTACCCAGCAGTGTGACATCTCCGAATACACGATTATCAGCAGGAACAGCCGACGGAACAACATCAATCACTCCTCCCATTGCATCACTGCCATAAAGCAGTGAGGAGGGTCCTTTCAATACATTGACTGCTCCGATATTGAAAGCATCCAGTTCTAGTCCGTGATCGGCTCCCCATTGTTGTCCTTCCTGTTTGATTCCGTTTTCCAATACAGCAATCCGGTTGAATCCCATTCCGCGAACCATCGGTTTGGAGAAGCCCGAACCAATATCCATTGCCTGTACTCCGGGAATATTCTCCATCGCCTGCATGAAGTTTCCTGTAAAATGTTTGCGCAAAAAATCCTGATCGGCTACATCAACCGTAAGGGCAGACTTTTTCGCTTGACGTTGCTGGTACGTTTCGGTTACCACAACATCAGGCAAAAGCATGCTCTTGATTGAATCGGATTTCTGTGCATGGACGGATAAGGTTACAAATAGCCCTATTACGCCCGAAATAATTCCGATACGCATCAATTACAATCTTTTATTTAATGTGTAAAATGAATGTAAGGATAGATTGAAAGCCAATCTATCTCCATTGAAAATATGAGTATGTAATCATGCGACCGGAGGCCCGCGTAAATGATGCGAATAAGTTCGTTTGCAAACAACCTTATCCTGGTAAATAATCGGCTCGTAGGGCACGAGCGTCAGTGTGCAATGAAATTCTATCGGTTGAGGTTCAGTAAAGAAAGAAAGGGAGTATTGGCAGATCGCACAATCATCAGATGATTGGTGAGAATGCTTTGCATGGGAACACGACTTTTCATCCTCACTTCCATGATAGTGAAAGGTCTTCACTACAAAGAAGGGAATGAATGTCATGAATAACATCCATGCTATATATACCCTTATATTTTTCTTTTGATACATTCTCCCTCTATTGATTAATAGAATAGCGGGACAAATATAACAGTATGAAAAATAATCAGCAAGTTATACATCTTAATATGTGTTACCGTGAATGACAAAAAACACAAAGCTGTCAGTAACAGCACGAGGATTTTTTAGTTGATTATCATTCTTCATGTTGCCAGACATAAAACACGGTTCTTCCAGCTCCACGTTTACGAAGAATCCCTTTCTCAATGAAAATATTCAAATCATCTATTGCTTTCAGCCGGGAAAGTCCGGTCAGGCTACTATATTCCAATCGGGTAATACCACCATTTTTCTTTAGAAATTCCTGTAAAAGCTGTTGGCGTTGCTCCATAGAAAATTCCACTTTTTGAGAAGAGTGTTTGGATTTGTCCACACGTTCCAACTCTATTTCACGCTTAATCTTCCTTTTGAACTCTTTGGAAGTGCGCAAATGCACGTTATCAAAACAGATTGATTCGGCACGAATCTCACGTTTAGTCATTACTTTATGCGTACATTTCAAAGAGATGCTAAAATGCCCGAGTTCGCCAAGTTCTACAACATATCCTTCTGATAAAGCTTCGGCAAGTTCATCGATCACAATTCCTACCACTGCATCTATCACATTATAATTAAATGTTTGGGAAGAGTGGGACACACGTTCCAGAAACTCTTTTTTCGAGTAGGTTCCGCTTGGGACAATGCGGGCATGAAGCGGTTGTTGTTCTCCTGTATTCTGAACGTCCGGTGTCTCATATAAATCATACTTTGCACTCATAAGTATCTTCGTTTTATTAGGTTTATGTATTTATACTCCTTTTGACTAACATTTAATCTCTTCAATACGAGAAGTTAGTCCTAACTATACATAAAATTAATCGTCTGACTATAGTTTCTCTTTCGTCTGACTATAGTTAGACGAAAATTAAACTACAGTCAGACGAAAAGTACACTATAGTCAGACGATTAATCTATCGCATACAAAGGTATAACTTTATGCGATACGACCTTTAAATCTTAGGAGGAAAAAGACAATTCCTCCCAAGAATTTAATCACCCAACAGTAATTTAGTCACAGCGGCAGTATTCAATGCCCATTCACGAGTATATATCTCGTCCGCTTCCGGAATATCAACTAACTTCAATCCCTGTGCCTGTGCTTTGACAGCTAACAGTTCACCAACAGTTGTTTTCGCTTCCAGCTTATCCAGATACTTTTCAATGGTCTGTGTATCCAAAGAAAGAATCGTCTGTCCACCAAAAGGTATTTCCAGCCAAACGATTTCCCGTTCTTTCACTTTCAGAACTCCGAAAACAAGCCCTTTCTGCAAACTTTGGGAAATACGTACCTGATGTTGTACGCAAGAAGGATCGTAAGCTACTCCTGTTCTTTCCGATATCTTCATTGGATAGGCAGAGTTCATCCAACCTACCACCAGATTAGGAGAGATAGTCCCGTTGCTATATGCATTGCAAGTGAAAGCGACATATTCCGCACCTACACGGTTCAGTTCATTCAAATCCAGCTCGATATATTCAGCAGTACCTTTCTTATTAGGAATACTTCGGATATCCCCGCTATGTTTAGCGCCAATAGCTTGCAAGTTGAAGAAGGAACAAACTTCTGTTGTGGAAGGCAAAGTGATATGACAACTCAAGTCCATGTCAAGATGCTGTGCCGGAAGCCCTTTTCCCCACTGCATAAACAATCGCACTTTATCCCCCTTTACCGGGAAACGCGTTCCCTGCAAAGCACAGGAAGTATCCTGAATTGTTTCGCTACGATCGCCGATAGCCAACGGAATATGGAACAACATAGGGTCAATATACATACTTTTGTTTTCACTTTCGACAGTTGCACTGGCGAAACGGGCAGCTACGACTTCCTTACACAAATCCTGTACATCCTTCACCATCGCTTTTAGCTGATCCTCCATATACAGACCCACCAAATAATGTGGTTCTATCAAAAGAGCATTCCCCCCTAAAGGTTTCACCATTCTCTTACGTCCCGGTTCAAAGTAGCTCTCCGCATACATACCCAAAGTAACTACCAAACGTGCCGGCAACAAATGAACCACTTCTTTAAATGCAGCCAACGTCTCTTCCGCTCCGAACCAAAGCATATTCGCAAATAAAGAACGTGCAAACATACCCGGTCGCTGCTTTAACAAAGCAAATGTCTGTTCCGCATCCGCCTTCAAACGGTTGCGCTCCACTTCTCCCTGCCAAACGGTATATGCCTCGCGGTAGAATATATCCATCAATTCCTTCAAATTTCCGAATTCCGGCTTACGGGCATATTCCGCCAGACGCAACGCACGTATCATACGTACCCACATCTCTCTTTTCGGATGCATGATTTCGCAAGCCTTCTCCGGAGCCATTGTCAGGTTGTTCAACCAAAGAGCTACCATTTTACATTCACGACGCGTATATTTCAACTTCAACTCCTCACGCTTCGCTTGAGCTGCCGAACGACTTTTATCCAAAACTCCACATATATGTGTGTTGTTTCTACCTGTTTTACGGATAATAGTCTTAGGCTCTATGATTTGCAGGAATCCGGTTTTCTTATACCACAGATAACGCAATATATCATTCGGAGTAGAGAAATAGATTTGCGCTTCCTGCGCTCTATCCTGTTCCACCAATGTATCTATCACCAACATCAATGTCTCCTTCATTTTGATTCCGACTGCCGGTAACGGAAGTTCGCCAAGCATTATTTTCAAGCTATCCGCTTGTGTGGTATCAAGAGCTGTACGCGATTCAAGCAAGTCACAGAAAAAAGCATTCAGCTCCTTGTCCTGCCAAAGTTCCAGCACTTTCAGTTTACTTCCCTGTCCGAAATATTCCATAGTAGCCGTTTGGAACGGGGTTCCGCAGAACGGACAACCATTGTATCGTTCCATAGGGAATGTATTATCAGGGATCACGTGTCCGCAAGGTAGTTTAACGCCTTTCTGGCTATTAAACAGGTTAGCGATCCATGTAACCAGATGATCCAAGCGCGTTTCTCCGGTAGGTACATCCCACCCTTTCACCAATGGAGACCAGTTTAGCGTCACGCCCAATGCTTCTTTCATCACCTGAAGAATCATCATCTGTTGAGTCGGATATAACTGATTAATGGCATGCAGCAGTTCTTCGGACAAGCTATATCCTACTTTACGGAGTTGGGCTACCAATGCAATGGTAGTCGAAGTCAACTCTTCCTGCTTTTTCTCTTCTTCTATCAAAGGCAAATAGATTGCATTCTGCCTGATAGACACTTTCAACAAATCTTTATTCATAACTTTGTTTTTTTAAGTAAGGTAATCGGAAGACTGTGAATCAATGGAGCATTCCTGCGGTTTTGAAGTAAGTCTTCCTTGACCTTAGTTGATAAAAAGAGGTAGAACAGGCCGGATTCGAACCAGCGTTATCCACCGTTAAGAAGTAAGCCCCGGTTGACCTCATTTCAGATAATCCCGAAGCTGCTGTCCTACCTCTATATTTATTTTTTGTGGAGCAGGCCGGAGTCGAACCGACGACCGTCACAGGATAGAAGTAAATCTTAATTGACCTTTTTCATCAGGATAATCTCAAGATTATGTATGATGCTCTACCCACTGAGCTACTGCCCCTTTACGAAACAGGAAAACTGATAATCGTATGAGTCAATATCTTAACAGGATGTATGGAAGTAACCCGTACTTGACCTGTTTTCTTGTTTCTTCGACAAAGATAGATGCAGTGGTGCGCAGCCTTTTTGCGCAACTAAAACTTTTTTGCTCTTTTAAAGAAAAAAATAAATTCCAATACCTGCATCGTTTAAATAGAAATCAGCGATTTGCCTTACGATTCTTTACTTCTTCTACAAGTTTTGTAAAGGACTTCTCCTTTTTACGTTTCTCATGTTCGGAAGCTGAAAAGTGCCACGCTTCCCGGCGAAGTTTCAGATAGCTTGCATAAACTTTATAATCTAACACACCGCTATTGACTGCTTCTAAAACAGCACAACCCGGTTCGTTGATATGCTTGCAATCTTTGAAACGGCACGATTCTGCATAGTCAGAGATTTCAAGTACTTCGGCCAGTGAATCTGGATTATCAATAACCAAGCCAAATTCACGCACACCCGGAGTATCGATTAAAACACCCGAATCATTCATCAATACCATTTCCCGACGGGTTGATGTATGCCGGCCTTTTCCTGTGGACAGGCTTATATCGGAGGTAAGCAACACCGTTTTTTCACAGAGTGCATTTACCAGAGAACTTTTCCCGACACCCGAAGAACCGACAAACACAACAGTTTCTCCCTCTGATATGGATTCCCGCAACCGGAGAATCGTTTGGGGTTGATGAATGCTCGTAAAAAATACGGGTATCTGATTGGAGATATGATTTATTTGTTCTTCAACACTCTGCCTGTCAAAATCTAAATCGGATTTATTAAGTACCAATACAGGCTTGATGTTTTCTTCTAATACCTGAACCATAAAACGTTCTACTCTGCGGACATTGAAATTATCGTCAAGACTCTGCACAATAAATGCTTTATCGACGTAAGAAGCAATGGCCTGCTTATCGGCAACTGTACCACTTTTCTTGCGATACAATGTCCGCTCACGAGGTAGCATATAGACAATAATCCCTTTATTCTCATCAAATGGTTGAAAAAGCACCCAATCACCCGTACAGGGTAATTCAGCATCAGATTTCCCATACATCATGTTTCCCGTGAGTTCACACTGAAACAATCCGTTTTCGGAAACGACCTCGTAGCAGGTACGATGTACTATGGATATACGTCCATGAGGAAGAGTGCTGTAGAGTGATTCTTGTTTTAGTTGGCTTAGTTTATCATTCCAACCATACCAGTTTAAATTAAAGTCGAATTTGTGAATTGTTTGATTTTCGTTATTCATGATCTTAATGTATACAGCGTACACGTTACAAAGCACCACGATGCTTTTAGCACCCTTGTACGCAAGTTAAAAATTGAAATTATAAAGACATAAAGAGTACTCCCGGAAGGAATCATCCGAGAGCAAACGAAAGGACAATCTGTATCAGAAACACAGATTGTTTACTAAACCAAATCCGATTTATTATTTCTTGTCATGCGACAAAGATAGACTATTTTTATTTAATGGCAAAACGAGCCGTCATTTCATACCGTAGCTTGATAACCCGGTACTGCTCGGTAGCTGCCGCACCCATGCTTACATTGCTCTGCGCTTCGAAAGGAAGATAACGGCTTATGTTATTATCGGCAGGTTCGATGATACGAATCACTTCACCCAACTGCTGCCCCATCGCTTCCACCAGATAAGATGCTTTCTCACGGGCAGCCTTCAGTGCTTCAATCTTACCTTGTTTCCGATACATTGGCAAATCCTTATGTTTGAGTTCTCCGATGCGCATGGACTCAATTCCCCACGTATTGACTGAACGAATAATAGAGTTAATCTGCTCAAAATCCGTAAGCCGGATATCCAATTGCTTACCTATCAGAAACTCCTTTCCTCTCTGACGCCAATAATCTCCTATTTCCTGTGTGCGGATAGCATCATCCGTTATTCCTATTTTGCGCAAACTTTTACGCAAATCTTTCTCTATCATTGCCAATGGCACTTTCGTATGAAAATCTTCTTCTTTTTTTGATTTACCGGTGTATTCTTCTTGCCAATACTCCTTAATCTGAACCAGAAAATGAATCTCATCCGGAACGACTTCTATTTCAGAAGAACCGGTCACTTCAACGTATCGTCCATCACTTTCCTGTGCATTCACAACGATACTCCAAGTAAACAAAACAAAAACTAATAAACATACCTTTTTCATATCTTCCATCTTAATAGTACAACCTCTTTTACAGAATGCGAATTATCATTTCACAAAGCTATTAAAAAAAACTGTAAAACCGATTTTATCCCAAGAAATCAATCAGGCTTTTTCGATCCATCAAAATAGTATCGCCATTCTTTACCTTACACTTGGAAGATGTTTTGCCGGAAAGTAAAGAAATATACCCTTTTTCAAACAGCAGCTTCAAGCGGGTACTGGAAAGAGGCAGACATCTTTTTATCAATGAGGATAATTTAAGGCTCAAGTCGAAATCACACTTGACTTGGATACTTATGATCTCACTACTCATATTCAGGATGTCTTCTAAAGAGACGGTATTTATCACCTCATATTCAACACTGTCATAATCTAATTGAAGATTATTCCTACTTGCCACTCCGGCAGAAAAGGCATATTGCCAGGCAACTTCCCTGTCATTCATAGAAAAGCTGTGAAAGAGCTTTTTATCAATCAAGTCGGGTTTAGTTCGTGACAACAGAGTCATATTACAAGTGTTATCACATTTCACACATCTATAAATCAGCCAGACATCAATGTTTTTCTTCTGTGCATTCATCCTGAACTTATCACTGCAATAAAAGCGGTCACTATCACAGTGACTGCATTTCTTAATTAATAAGGGGCAATTCTTCACCCTTATCTCCCATGTAAATGTTGTTTCCATAACTATACAAAAGCGATTATCTTTCTTTGTGAATCAATTATATTTCTCCGCAAAGTTGGATAATAGCCATTTGTATAATTCACAAGATGTCACAAGACGCCCTGAAATTTATCTGTCAAGCTCATCCATCATCTTTATAATCTGTTCTTTCAACTTATCCAGAAATTGGGTTCTGCTTTTCTTTCTATTCCTGATTTCCAAGAATATACGATAAAAATCACCTATCTCGATATTAAACAGTGTTTCGCAACAAAAAGCAATGTCTTTCAAACTCGTATTTCCATTACTAAAGCATTTACCTGCATACAAGGCGTAGATAAACTCAACCAAAGCAACTTTACTGTCCGTCCATTGCAACAGTTTACTGTCTACAATGGAAGTGAATTTAAGATGAAGTTTCTCTGTCAGCTGCTCTATTTCCTCCGACACATATTCTATCAAGCGATTATTCGCCAGAATTTCTGCAACACTCGAGTCATGCAAGGTGGTAAAAGAAATATCTCTATCCAGTAGATGACAATGTATATCAGAAAGAATATCATAATTCTCCCGAATAAAATAGCGGTTATCAAGCTCTGTTCGACCGGCACGGTAATATTCATAAAAGTCATTATTCAAAAATGATTTTTGCAGGTTCTCCAATTCAATCTTCAGATATCTGCATTGGGATGACAGAGATTTGTCGATACGATTCTTTTCAATCTGATACAAACGGACATAAAACATCAACAGACCGGAAATCTGCGGTTTCGAGACTTTAAAGAAAAGAATCTCTTCTTCAGCACTTCGAAACTGATATCCGGCAACAGTTGTTTTCAGCGAGGTCAGTGAAACCTGTACGACACCAATGATCTGCCTGATTCTATCCAAAGGATCAACCGTCTGAAGCTCAATCCTTTTTATTTCTTCTTCTATGTTCAGCTTACTATTTCTTACGAAATTTTCCATTCATTCTCAACGCACCCACCACTCCCATCTGATTAGCATAAACCGGACTAAAAGCCTGAATACCTTAATTGCATCAGTTTTGAAAAACGATGCAGTGAATAATAAAAATGATAAAATGAAAAACCTGTTCAAGTATAGAACTACTCAAACGAAAGAAATTAGCCTGTGGTTTATGAGGCTAATATTAAGCTATAACAAATTTAAGAATTGTGCCCAAAATCATTGCTTTTAGAATTCAGATGCAAATATAATTGTTTTTTTAGGATGACATGAAGTTTATATGAATTTTTGAAATAAACTCACCAGAAGTATAGAAAAATAGTATCTTTGCCTCCGACTTTTCACAGATACTGTGAGAAAGCAATTCTTTTAATTATATAAATAAAAAAGACTATGATCAGATTAAATGTTTTTGTTCGTGTAAACGAATCCAACCGCGAAGAAGCAATAAAAGCGGCAAAAGAACTGACTGCCTGTTCTTTAAAAGAAGAAGGATGCATTGCTTATGATACTTTCGAAAGCAGCACGCGTCCTGACGTTTTCATGATTTGCGAAACTTGGCAGAATGCCGAAGTATTGGCAGCACACGAAAAATCTCCTCATTTCGCTCAATATGTAGGTATCATTCAGAAATTGGCTGAAATGAAATTGGAAAAATTTGAATTCTAAATGAATTACGAGGCTGTTCGAGAACAGCCTCATTAAATCCGCTATTCCTCTATCTTTCCGAGTAGAATTAGTCGAGTTTCTTATGGATAAATGTTCCTTCAATCCAATAAGTTGCGTGATTCGATTCAAATTTCAACAAGACATAGCCGGGATCAGTGGGACCACCGGGAAAATGATCGATAAACCAATCCTGCCAAAGTTCCTGCTTCATCTTTTCGTCAGTTACAACTTCCACTTTCCCCGTTAACGCCACGCTGTCTCCTTTATCCTGAAAGCATAATCCTGCTTTCGGATTCGATAAGAAATCAATTGTTTTTAGTGAATCTGCTCCGGTAGACATCCAGATAGTGGAAATTCCTTCTGCCAGGATTTTGCTCATCGGCACAGGACGGGGATAACCTTCTTTATTCACAGAAGCAAGGGTAACTACTTCACATCTCTGCAACAATTCTGTTGCTTTCTCTTTCATTGTTTTTGTGGTCATAAATTGATTGTTTTTTATTAACCTTGCAAAGGTAACGGCATATCTTCCCATTCTATTGTAAAAAAGCGACTTTTACCTAATCTATCTTTGTGGTTCGATATAAGTAAGTGTGGTTTCTTCCGGAACGGTTAGGGAAAGAAAAGACGCAGGAGTATTGCCGGACATCGACTTAATCTCTTTTGAAAAATGCGCTAAATCATAGTATCCTGCATCAACTGCCGTAGTCAACAGATTGGCTGATGTTGTGGTTCTCAACAATTCCACAGCATTCTTAAATTTAACAATACGGCTGTATTCTTTAGGAGTAAATCCGGTATAATGCTTGAACTTTCTCTCAAAATGACGCTGACACAAACAGACATCATCCATCAAGCTGCGAACTGAACGTTTTCCTTTGGAATGATTAATCATGTTCACTGCCATAGCGACATGAGAATCGGCAGGCTGATAATGACGCGCCAAATATGCCAGCAAATATTCTTCCACTACTCGTATTCGATCTGTGACATGCTTCTGCTCACCTAATTTTTCAATAAAAGTGTCATCAAAAACAGCCTTCATCTCATTAGTACTGACTCTGCTATTCACAAATTCGTGTAGAGGCAGGTTTGTAAAGCAAGACAAACCACAAGGTAAAAAACGAACGCCAAACATGTGAATCGATTCTGTATAAGTGACGAGTTCCGAATATTTTGTCATAGGTCCTACAAAATAGGAACGATAGGGTTGCATAATCAGACTCCCTTCTTCAACAGCATTAGCCACCTCTCCCAGCGTAAATATAAAATCGGTACAACCATCCGGCAGAATATGGATGCGCATACCATAATCCGGATTGCCCTTAAACTCCCAATAGCTATCAATGTAGGGAACAAGTAAATGAGAAGGCTGATATTCTGTATACATGGATCTATTTTGTACGCAAATATAGCGAAAATAAATTCTAATCAACGATGCGTCCGTTTGCCTTTGCCTTTTGAAGCCATTCAGGGACAATTTCTTCGAGAAATTTATCTTTGCCTACCTTTTCGGCAGCCATATCCAAACCGATATATTGCTGCGCCTTTTCTTTCGTTGTGATATCCGGAAGCGGAACATCACCAGTATATCCGTACGTTCAATTTGAAGGGGTCACTTTCAGCTGGACAAAAGGGATCAATTTAGATTGGATTCAGGGGATCAATTTGATTTGGACAGGAGGGGGCAAATGGTCCCGGATTTTCCATTTTGTCCATGCCTTTGGTTTATGTCGAACAAAAATAGTGTAAATTCTTTAAAAGAAGAGTTTTTTATTGGAAATGTTTCCCCAAAGTCCATTTTAATTCAATTTTTAGTAAAAGGTTTCTATTTGCCAATCCTGTTACTATATTTTCTCCAACCTCATTTTTTATGCTATATTTGTATCCGAAAAAATAATAGAAACGATGATAAACTTTGCAGCTATCGACTTTGAAACAGCCAACGGCAAACGTACCAGCGTATGCAGTGTTGGGGTTGTCATCGTAAGGGAAGGAAAAATAACGAATAAAATCTATCGTCTGATCCGTCCCCGCCCCAATTATTATACGCAATGGACCACAGCTGTTCATGGCTTAACTTACGACGACACGATGGAAGCCGACGAATTTCCGGAAGTATGGGCGGAAATCAAACCATTGATAGACGGTCTGCCACTTGTAGCGCACAACAGTCCTTTTGATGAAGGTTGTCTCCGGGCGGTTCACGAATTATATGACATGACTTATCCTGATTATAAGTTTTATTGTACTTGCCGTACTTCGAGGAAAGTCTTTGGAAAAGATTTGCCCAATCATCAGTTGCATACGGTAGCAGAACGATGCGGATATCATTTAGAGAATCACCACCACGCACTGGCAGATGCAGAGGCTTGCGCACAAATAGCTTTACTTATTATTCCCGAACCGAAAAAAGAAAGAAAAACAAAGAAAGCTGATAAAGATATACATGTTGGAGATTTATTCGCTTCACTTATTCCTCAACCAGTGAAAAAGAGCAAATGAAAAACACTACAACTATTATTTCAATCAATAATAGCCGTAGTGTTTGATAATAAAGTGCTAACTATGTACTTCGATTAGAGGATAGATTTTGCAATACCCATTTCCAAGCCGCGAAGTTCAGCCAATCCGCGAAGACGGCCCAGGCAAGAATATCCCGGATTCGTTTTCTTTTTCAAGTCATCAATCATTTGATGTCCGTGGTCGGGACGCATAGCGATAGAGCATTTACGACGCTGTTGTAGAAGAATAAGGCTCTTCATTACGTTGTACATGTCTACATTTCCTTCCAAGTGATTAGCTTCGTAGAAGTTTCCTTCCTCGTCACGTTGTGTACTGCGCAAGTGTACGAAGTTCACACGGTCGCCAAAACGCTCCATCATACCTGCAAGATCATTGTCGGCACGCACACCGAAAGAGCCTGTACACAAGCAGAGGCCATTAGATTCGTTAGGTACGGCTTCAATCAATTTCTTGAAATCCTCTTCCGTACTCAAAATACGAGGCAAACCTAAGATGGTATAAGGAGGATCATCCGGATGAATCACCAGTTTCACTCCTACTTCATCGGCAACAGGAGCAATTTCTTTTAAGAAAAAAATCAGGTTGGAACGAAGCTTCTCTGCATCAATATCGTCATAACGATCTAATGCTTGCTGAAATTGTTCTACCGTGAAACTTTCTTCCGAACCCGGAAGTCCGGCAATCATATTACGAACCAACAATTTCTTGTCGTCTTCGCTCATCTGCTCAAAACGAGCTTTCGCTTTAGCTATTTCTTCCGGAGTATAGTCTTTTTCAGCATTCGGACGTTTCAAGATGAAAAGATCGAAAGCTACAAAAGCTGCTTTTTCAAAGCGGAGTGCTTTAGAGCCGTCCGGCATTGTATAGGCAAGATCTGTGCGGGTCCAGTCCAATACAGGCATGAAGTTATAAGTAACTACCATCACGCCACACTTCGCCAGATTACGGATACTTTCCTTATAGTTTTCGATGTATTTCATAAAGTCGCCCGTCTGTGTTTTGATATGCTCGTGTACAGGTACACTTTCTACCACAGACCATGTCAGACCCACTTCTTCAATCATTTGCTTACGCTTCATGATCTCTTCTACTGTCCACACTTCACCATTTGGAATGTGATGAAGAGCATTTACTATACCAGTAGCGCCTGCCTGCTTAATATCCCACAAGCTAACCGGGTCGTTAGGACCATACCAGCGCCAAGTTTGTTCACATAAATACATATTATTCTTTCCTGATTACAAGTTACTAATTATGATTAAAAACAGAATGATATCATCCCAATATTAGATAGAGAATGCATCAAATCCACCGTCGATAACAGCTACTGTACCTGTTACGAAGTTAGAAGCATCGCTAATCAAATAATGGATTGTTCCATAAAGGTCTTCCGGTTCACCGAAACGGTTGAATGGAGTATGAGCGAGAATGGTCTTTGAACGATCGGTCAGAGAACCATCCGGATTAGTCAATAATGCACGATTCTGATCGGTCAGAAAAAATCCCGGAGCGATGGCATTTACACGCAGACCGTTACCGAATTTCAAAGCCAGTTCGCCAGCCATATATTTAGTAAAGTTGGCAATAGCTGCTTTTGCCGCACCATAACCTACCACACGGGTCAATGGACGAAGAGCCGATTCAGAACAGAAGTTTACAATAGAACCTTTCTTCTGTTCTACCATAATTTCAGCAAATACCATTGTAGGCAATACTGTACCGAAAAGGTTCAAATCCACTACTTTCTTGAATGCGTCAATCTGTAAATCGAAAAAAGTTTTATCCGGAGCAATAGTTGCACCTGCCATGTTACCTCCGGCAGCGTTCAACAAAACATCAATACGGCCATAAGCCTTCATGATTTCCACTTTGTTGCCTTCCAACACTTCTTTATCCATCACATCCGTGTAAAGGAACATAGCTTCATTTCCTTCGGCTTTGATACTGTCTACCAATGCTTTTCCTGCTTCTTCACTTCTGTCGAGCACAACTACTTTTGCACCTTCCTTTGCGAGATACGCAGCAATACCTTTACCTAAAATACCAGCTCCACCGGTGATAACAACTACTTTGCCTTTTACGTTAAATAATTCATTCATAGTTCTTACAAATTTATATGTTTATAATTTATTGTTCAGATAATATTTCAGATTCTCTTTGAGAAGAATATCGATAGGCATCAAATTAACCTTCTCACTGCCCTGTTTGAACAACAGATGATTACACAATGATTTAATACCATCATATCCCTGACGCTCCGGACGCTGCGCAATCAATGCGGTTATGACACCTTCGGAAAGCAACTGTGTATTTCTCCCGATAAGATCATAACCAACCAGTTTAACAGACTGCATTCCTCTCGCTTTCAGGTAATTCCCTAAAATATAACAAGTTGAATTGAAGATAACAGCCCCATTTATATTTGGATTAGCTTCAAATATTTCATCCAGTTTCATGAAGTTATACACTGAATCATTTATTTTCAGCTCCACTTCATGCAGATTTCCATTGAATCCTGTTTGCGTGAGATAATGGCAGAAACCTTCCCGCCTGTTCTTTCCCTGATTAGAGTCATTCTTCCCACTATGAATAATTCGCGCCATCAATATATCGGAAGACGAAGAAAGCCGATCCATCAACAATCTGGCAGCAATCACTCCGGCATCATAAGACTCCGTTCCGAAATAAGCCAGTTGATGTTGCCCTCCAATGTTGGAGTCAACATACACATAAGGTATTTCATTCCTGTCAAGTTCCTGCGAAAGCCGGATAACAGAATCCGTAAACAAAGTCGCAATCAATACACCATCTACTTTCTCATTCAGCAGATTACGGATGATATCATCAAAAGTCTTGTTATTATATTGATCGAAAAAGAGTTTGGTAATGGTGATGTTATACGATTCCATTTCCGACGCTGCTTTATCTATACCTTCCGAAATAGCTTCCCAATACTCTCCCTGAACAAAAGAAGGAGTAATCGCAAGAAGATGATATTGCTTTTTGGAGGCCGCCAATGAACGTGCCATCAGATTGGGCTGGTAATGTACCATCTCCAGAATCGCCTGTACCTTTTTCCTGTTTTCTTCAGATACCCTGCCACGATTATGTATTACACGATCTACCGTGCCAACAGAGACTCCTGCCATCTTGGCAATGTCTACAATCCGAATATTTGAAAACTCTTTATCCATCTATTGATAAGTATCTTGTTTTTCATCGGCAAAAGTAAAATGAATTATTGAATTAAGCAATAGTGTGTGCGCACACACATAACACACAATAAAGAACATACTACTAATAATCAGCAAGTTAACCACAACAGCAAGGAAGTATACATGTTGTTAAACATAAGAAAAAGTAAAGATAGTATAGATAAAAAAGTACTTATCAGATGAGAAACCAGAGGAAAAGTAGCTTTTGATTCTTGAAGGAAGTGAAAATAATGGAGAAGACACACCAATATGTGTTCGTGCACACATCATTCAAATAGTGACTGATAAGGCTAGAAATAAAAGATTAAACGTATATAAAATAAAACAGGTAACCGATTCTATTTAAATCGATTACCCGTTTTGGAGTTCTTATTTCCCCCACTTATCTTTTGCTTTTCCGGCCACTTTATCGGCTTCATCTGCTACTTTATCAGCAATTTCCGCACCGGCTTCTACTGCTTTAAGTCCAAGATCCACTGCTTTTCTTTCAGCATGAGCAGCAGCTATTTCAGCATCACGACCTATGCGATGGATAGCATTATAAATTTCACTTTCTAATTGTTTTGCTTTTGCTGTACGTGAAAGACGATAAGCTACTGCGCCAAGGATTGACCCAATTCCGAGTCCAATCCAGAAATTTCCATGTCTACATTCCATAATCAAGTTCTGTTTTTAGGATTAAAAATAAATTATAAGTAGGTGATCTAAATTATTTATATATATCAGTACTAATATGGTTCATTTTCCGTTTTATAGAAAAAATAGAAT
>PPYE01311168.1_pt1 | contig 69461 bp, 99 predicted proteins | sample 1559881 | NCBI WGS metagenome assembly PPYE01 (sample SAMN08240022, study PRJNA423297) | Human gut metagenome, whole genome shotgun sequencing project. | reverse complement strand
AAATTGATTTCCGCTTCTTTTGTTTCCGGCATTTCTCCCACGGCTTTTTCGATTTTTCCTGCGCAATTGGCACAAGTCAGCCCTTTCAGGGAAATGTTCATTTCTTTCATGCTTCACACCTCTGATCCTATTATATTTGATTATATGAGTATTTATTCATGTATTGCCTAAAAATTTTTGCGGACGAAAGCGATCTTCCGCCGCAAATTTAATCTTCTTCATAGCCATATTTATGGCGAATATGGGTGGTACCCTGTTCCAGAACTGTACGTACATGGTCGTCGTCCAAAGAATAATAAACGGTTTTCCCTTCCTTCCGATACCGCACCAGACAATTCTGCCGCAGTACCCGCAGCTGATGGGATACTGCCGACTGGGTCATATCCAGCGCGTCCGCCAGTTCCCCCACATTCTGCTCCTGATCCATCAAAAGACGCAGGATGCGAATACGGGTGGCATCGCCAAAGACTTTGAAAAATTCCGCCAAATCCTTGACAAAATCATTGTCCAGCTCCCGAATCATATCCACTTCTTCTCTATGCTGTTCCATGGAGCTTCGCCCCCTTCATTTGAATATCTGCTCATATATTAACATTTTGATTTCCATTTGTCAACGTCATTTTCAGGCAGTCCAATAAGTTCCACAAACCCCCGGAGTGCATGGGGCATAGCAACTTCCTTCAGCCGCACCATGCCAATCTGACGTTTTGGAACCGGCGGCACTAATGGGATTTCATAAAGTCCCCCTGACGAGAGGGCTTCTTCCGTAAATTCCCGAATGACAAAAGTCAGCCCCAGATTGATTTTCGCAAAACTTACCAACAGATCACTGCTGCCAAGTTCCAAAATGGGATTCAGTTCCACGCCGTTTTCTCTGGCATATTTATCCAGGCAGCGGCGGGAATTGCTCAAGTCCTCCAACAGCAGCAGAGGATACTTGGGCAGACTGCGCGCATCCAGTCCCACCTGTGCCAAAGGGCGATACCGCTCGCCGCCAATCAGCACATCCTGAATGTCTATACAAGGGGTCACATCCAGATCCCCATCCCCTTCAATGGGCAGATTCACAAAACACACATCCACACTGCCGTTTCGCAGCAGGCGCAGAGATTCGTAAGTGGTCTTATTGGTGACTTTGATGCTGATATCAGGAAAACGCTTATGGTACTGCTCCAGATAAGGCAGCAAAAAATGAGCGATAACGGAATCACTGGCACCGATTTTCAATTCCCCTGTTTCCATGTGGAGCATCTGAAAATACTTATCCTCTGCCGCCTGGATAAGCCCCATGGCCTGGGACAGATAGGTATAGAGTGTTTTTCCTTCCGCAGTGGGATAGACGCCCCGCGCCGTCCGCACCAGCAATTCTCCTCCCATGCGTTCCTCCAGCTGCCGCACCGCCATGCTCACTGCCGGCTGGGAAATATAAAGCTCCTTTGCCGCCCGGGACATGTTCCCTGTCCGCACCACAGCACAGAAAATACGGTATAGATCCAGTGAAATATCTGCCCTCATCATTTCATTCCTCTCTGCCTTTGACATTTTTCCTATGATAACCATTTCGCCGGAAAAATGTTTTTTCCTGCAAACAAACACAGAAAAAGAAAAAGTGCGAAATCCTTCCTGAAAAAGGATTCCGCACTTATGATGTTATTGACCTGCGGGCACCAGCGCCGGCTGCTCTGTGGCAAAGCTGTCATCTCGCACCAAAACATCAGTAGACTGCTTCGCAAAGAGGCTCATGCCGCCGCCTTCTTCTTTGGCTGTTTCGTAATACATATCGCCATTCTGAAGGGTGTACATTTCCACCGCATCCATGCCATTCTTTTTGCAGCGGTAAAGTTCTTCGCCATAGTTCACCACATCTTCCGCAATCAAATTTGTCACCACATGACCCTTGATGGCATCCATCACTTCCGGAATTTTTTTCAGATAAGCTGGGTTACATTTCTGGCGAAGCAATTCCAGCAAAAAGGTCTGCTGTACTTCAATGCGCTTTAAATCCCCTTCCGGATAACCTCTCCGATACCGCAGCAGTCTCACAGCGTCTTTCCCGGACAAGGTCTGTTCTCCCGCCTTCAGATGGATGGAAAGATCCTGATAGAAATCGTCATAGTCCATATCCTGCGGCACCGTAAAGGTGACACCGCCCAGAGCGTCCATGACCGCTTCCAAAGCCGTCAAGTCCATCCGCACATAATCCTTTACAGGTCGTCCTGTGATTTCCGAAACCGCCTGAATGAGCTTTTCATCCCCATTTTCCTGAATCAGCAAAGCGGCAATCTTCATGTTGTCTGTAATGTAAGTATCTCTGGGTATGGAAAGGATGGTTGCCTTTCCTTCTTCCGACATTTCATAGGTAAAAATGGTATCAGGCACACCGCGATCGTCTACGCCTACAAACAGCAGACTGCCTTCCTCTGCCAGACCGCCGATTTCATAAGCTGTTTCCACCTTCTGTTCTTTTGTCACATAAGTTTCCCTGAGGGTACAGCCTGTCAGCCACGCTGCCCCCAAAAGTGCTGTCCCCACACAGACACTCAGCAGTAGTTTTTTCATCCCCACAGGTTTTTGATTGCGAATCATGGTAAACCTCCTTTGTAATTGTTTCTTCTCACTTGCCATTTGTGTGGTCAAAATCTGCTTTTTGGCCATTGCCTCCGCCAAAAGCTCCAGAATCACCCGCATGTAGTCATCCCGTTTTGCCTGCTCCATAGACCGTACCACACACCAGTCACAGGAAATTTCGCAGGCTTCCTGCATTTGCGCCTCCGCCACATATACCATGGGATTGAACCAATGGATAGACGTTGCCAGAACTGCCAGCCACCGCCAAATAATATCCCCACGGCGGTAATGCACCAGTTCATGACGCAGCACATAAGGCAAACGGCTTTCTGTCAGGGCTGTTTCCGGCAGAATCAGCGTCGGTCTGAAAATCCCCATGACCATAGGCGAAACTGCCGCTGTTGTTTCACAGACCCGCAGGCCTTTCGGTACCCCGTCCAGTTCCATAGGCTCTCCTGTTCGACAAATGTTCCTGCTAAATCGAAAATAGCCTGTCAGACGGTATCCAAGGCTCCCCAAAGCCCCTAATACCCAAATGACCGCCAACACATCCCACCAGGGAATGGACGGCAAAGCCGTTTCTTCCATAACAGGCAGGATTTCCTCCGCAGGTGCTTCAACAGTATCCATGGGAGCGGACTGTTCTGTTACAGTCAGTTCCGCTGCCGTAAGCGGTATCCTCTGCACCATCTGTTTTTCCTGCATAGGCTGCACAAGGGAAGGCACTTTTACGGAAACAGGCACCACCATCACCAGCAGAACACCTACCCACAGCACATACTGCCATGTAGGTGAAAACTGCTTTCCTGCCCATTTCTTCAGCGCCAGCAAAATGCCCGCAAGCAGACTGCCTGCCACAGAAAGCACCAAAAAAGTCTGAAACCATTCCGTCACCTTCATTCCCTCCTTTCTTCGGAAACATCACAGGTCAAACATTTTCCGAATGTCCTCCAAATCCTCTTTGGTCATGTTCCCCCCTTGGAACAGGGACACCGCCAGTTCCTTTGCAGAGCCGTGATACAGTCTGTCAATGAGCGTTTCCGTCTGCTCTTTCTGATAAGCTTCCCGCTCCCATACAGGGCGGTAGTAAATGATGCGGTTTTTCTTTTCCGACACAACGGCGCCTTTTTCCGCCATACGCAGAAGCAGTGTGCCTACGGTGTTGTACTTCCATTTGTTGTTTTCCAAACGGTCGCAGACATCCTGTATTTTGAGGGGTTCCTCTGCCTCCCAAAGCACCTGCAATACTTCCAGTTCCGCTTCACTGATTTTCATTTTTTCCTCCATGTGGGTTTCGCCTCCTCTCTCTTACGTTTGTAGTTTAATTATAACTTACAACTGTAAGAGTGATTTGTCAACCTGTTTTTTCCACTTTCGAAAAATGTAAGAATTTCAGGCACAAAAAAAGAGCCTAGAACAGGCTCTTTTTGAAGATACTTCTTTACGCTTTTTTGATAAAAGCAATGCCAACAATACCGGGGCCGGCATGGGTGCCTACCACACAGCCAATATCCCCATAGAGCTGGGTTCTGCCGGCAATGAGATCACCGCAGACTTCTTTGAATTTTTCATAGTTTTCCATGGACTGGGCATGGCCAAGGAGCACAGGATAAGCATCGTCAATGCCTTCCTCCTCCACCATCTGCTTCAACTGGGCATACATCTTTTTGTTGCCTCTGGCTTTGCCCAGCATGAGCACCTTCCCATCCAGAATGCCCATCAGCGGACGGATATTCAGCATGGTACCCAGCGCCGCCGCTGTGCCGGAAAGTCTGCCGCCTTTTTTCAGGTATTCCAATGTTTCGATACCAGCGCAAATGCGTACACGGCTGGTAAGACCTTCCATCTCTGCCATGATTTCTGCCGCTGTTTTGCCTTCATTGGCTCTTTGGGCAGCGATTTCCACCAGCAGCCCCAGAGAAAGGCAGGTGGTGCGGGAATCCAAAATATGGATTTCGTCCCGTTCCAATGTATTCTTGGCAATATTGGCAGACTGCACCGTACCACTCAAATCTGAAGAAATCAGCAGGCACACCACTTCGTCAGCTTCTTCCAGCGCCGCTGTAAACACTTCCTCAAAAGTGTAGGGTGTGGGCTGTGCTGTGGTGGGGAAAGATTTTTCCGTCCGCAGTTTTTCATAAAATTCTGTTTTGCTTAAGTTTACGCCATCCAAATAGATGTCATCACCGATGTGCACCGTCAAAGGCACACAAATGACGCCAAGCTCCTCCATGCGTTCCTTTGTCAGGTCGCAGGTGCTGTCTGTAATGATTTTTACCATGGGGATTTCCCTCCTCATCTATATACAAAACCAGTTTTTTACACCATTCAAAAATATATCTAACTCTAATTATAATAGTTTCGAAAACCACGTCAATAGATTCTCCAAAAATACAGAGAATCTTTCTAGGATTTTCAAAGAAATGTAAGATTTTGCGCAAAAACGTAGTTTTCTATAAAAAAAGATAGCCGGAAACCCTTTTATCCTAAGGATTCCGGCTATCTTCGTTTTTTATATTTTACCAGTTCAAATATCCCAATGACTCCCACGCTTCCAGTGTAAACTGAGCTGCCGCCATCATCATGGCAAAAAGTCCAAGGAGAATCATCATCACAATTGCGCCTTTGTCATAGACCCATTTGGTTTCCGACTGCCGCAGGCTCAGAAGTGTTTCCGCTCCCAGAGAGATCAGCAGCAACGGCCAGAACCGCAGGATCAGCCCATAGGACAGGCCATCCCAGAAGGTATGCACCAGAAAGAGGATGCCGAATACCACCAGAGAGCCGCCCAAAGTCACAGAACCAATCCGACGTGTTGCCATTTCTTACACCTCCTCGTCTTCGTCCTCGTCCTCCATACCCTCTTTTTTCACAGGAGTTCCGCGCAGCATCCGCACACCTGCGTAAAGAATCAGAACCGCAATGGCCAAACGAGGCAGCAGGTTTTGCAGACTCCACAAAATCTCTCTGAAGAAGTCCGGCAAAATCCAGCCAAACAAATCCAGCATACTGTTCCACAGCAGAATGACACCAACCACTACCAGCACCACCGCAATGGCTTTTTTGCGGTTTTCTGTCAATGTGCCCAGCTGAAAATCACGGTCATCGAAGAACAGAATCTTATCTTCCAGTGCATGAAATTCTTCCGGCGGCAGGCTCCGCAGGTGATGCACATGGAAAAAACTATAAAACCAAATCAAAGGCAGTAAAATCATCAGTTCTTCTATGCCCAGAAAAGAGGCTACAATACTGACAACCGCACACAGCCCCATAAGGCTCAAGCCCTGCTTGAAAAAGCCCATATACATTTCCCCTGCGCCGGGGATCAATGAAAATATGAATGTCCAAAATCCGTTTTTCTTATTTGCCATAATCAAATACCTCCGTAATATGTTTCATTGCGAAATCGGAAAAGCCCGTCACACCATCGCTGAGGATTTTCGTTCCCTGCTGCATATAGTCCAGCAGGCTTTCCTTTTCTTCTTCCTCCTGTACCATCTGCTGTGCCTTGCCGTAAGGAGATTCCTCGTAGGAGCCATGACCCATAGGCAGTGCCAGCAGCACCAAAGACGCTGCCATTGCCGCGCCAATTTTCAATTGATAAAAAATCCGTTTCGTTTTAGAAGAAAACCGGATATCCGCCTGATTTTCTTCCTCCAGTCTGGCGATTTTCTCCATAACGCCCCGTTCCAATGACGGCGGCGCTTGCAGCAGACCGCCCTGCTCCAGTTGCATAATCATTTGTTCTAATTGTTCCTCTGTGAAACGCTGTCCCATGGCATCTGCTCCTTTCCGTATATTTTCTGTAATCTGGCACGGGCACGGTAAATCTGTGTCTGCACCGTTTTGATGTTTTTGTTCTGCTCTGTGGCAATCTCCTCGGGACTTTTCTCCTGACAGAAATACGCCACGGCAATGTCCCGGTAAGGCGGCTTCAGACTTTCACATGCTCGCCACAGCTCTGCCTGCACTTCCTCCGCCAGCACCTTGTTTTCCACATTCTCCCCGTCTGCCAGTTCCAAAAAGACATTTTCGTCCTGGGGGATAGCGCCCCGACGGTTCTTCCTCTGGAAATCCAGACATTTATTCATGGCAATGCGGCATAGCCACGCCTTTTCGTGCTGGCCGTCAAAAGAGTCCAGATGCTCATAGGCTGCCACGAATGTTTCCTGTGCCAGATCCTCTGCTTCAAAATAATTCTGCGTCATTTGATAGCAGAGGGAAAAAATCAAATTTTGATAATCGCTGAGCAGTATGGCGATTTGTTTTGCCCTGTCGATACGCTCACCCCCTTTTTCTTCTGTTTCATTTCTTTTCATCATCTAAAACGAAGGTGATTTCATTTTTTCTTCAACTTTTTGCAACCTTAAACAAATCTTAAAATAATGAATGTTCCAGAACAAATTATCAGAAATCAAACATGACCATGTATCTCAAACAAACATTGAATTTATCACGTTTTTAATACCAAGTCAAATCACAAGAATTTTAATGCCACTATTCAATACTTGTGCAATGGTGGCAAATCGGTGGCAAAGTAAATGGTCTTTTGGTATAGCCGTAAATCTATCCACATAATACTAAGGAGGTACTTTATTATGAAGAAAATCGCCGGTTTATACCAAAGCTACCTGAAGGAAAGAAATGATGAACTGCAAGAAATTTCAACAGGAGGAGAAAAGATGGAAAAACTCACTGCATTTTTGAAAGAGAAGCTGAACGCTGATGATTATTTCACAGCTGAAGAATTATTAAACGAGCTGGTAGCCGAAACCGAAGAAAAAGGCTTTACTGCTGGATGCAAATATACCAGTGGTCTTGCAAAAGAACTTTTTGCGGAATAAAAAATCAGGGGCGGATCCACCGCCCCCTTTTCCTCACTTCTTTGTCAGCACCGCGATACTGCCTTTACTTGTCACCTCATACCCCAGCACATCTGCAATATCCCGAATCTTGATATAGTTTGTCCCATCTTTCAGAATCCGCTCCACAATAAATTCTCTGCCATCGATGATCAATTTCGCCTGTTCAACCATCTCGTCATCTACCTCCTGTTTCACCGTATAGTCAATATCCTTCAGCCGCAGCCAATGGGTAAACCTCGCCCTGCTCAGGCTGTTCTTCCGGCAGCCGTAGGCGCTGCCATCCTCGGCGATGTATTCCCCATTGCCGATGTAAATGCCAATATGTCCTTTCTGCCACACAGCCGCCCCGATCGGCGCCTTGCTGATGGTGGAAATGGGATGAACCTCCAAAGCCGTGTCATGGTATCCCTGGGAGTCGCGGACAATACCCGTTGCCCAACTGATCAGACCAGAACAGTCACAACAGACCTTTCCGACTTTGTTTTTGTCACTGTTCCAGACCAAAGCACCATAGAGGGCTTTCAGTTCATTGTATTTCGCCAGTGTCATGACAGTACCCTTCATGCCGTACACATAAGGGACGCCCAGCTTTGACTTTGCAAATGCTACCAGCTCTGCCGCCGTTACTTTAGCCATCAATAGCCACCCCTTCTCTAATTTCCTGTACCAAAAAGCAATTTTCCACATAAGCCGCTGCGTGTTCGTTTTTCGCCAGCATTTCGCGCATCTGTTCCAGTGCTTCGTCAACCCATAAAGAGAACGTATCAAAAGAAATCACCGCTGCCACTGCCGGAAAACGTTGCACAAACAAATCGTAAACCTGACGCAGTTTCAGCTGTCCGGTACCGCCGCCTAGTTCCTTTTCCGCTTCGGTCACCGCATACAGCAGCCATTCCTTAATTTTGGCAATCTGTTCTTTGGTAGGCAACTTGAAAAAGTGATACAACATAAATCCTGCTGCCACCGCTACGCCTACACCAGCAATGAGCAAGTACCAGTTTTCCATTAAAAATTTCACAGTATCATTCATACTTCAGACCTCCTTATTCGTCCAAACTTCTTCTTGTTTTGCGTTGTTTGTTTCCCGGTCGAATCGCAGTTTCTCCGCCTCTTTCGTTTCTTTGAAAGATTTGATGCAGTAAGTAATGACTGTACCGATGATAGCGGTCACCACCGTCATGGACAGGTTTTCTGCGATTTCCGTTCTACCTAAAAAAGCCAGCAAATAGGATAATTGCAAATCAAAAACTGAGATTGCGAGAATCCACTTTACCAGCTTTTTGGTATATGTATTTCGTTTTCGTTTCATTGGCTGTACCACTTCCCGTCTAGCTCATGGAGCCTCTGTTCATGGTTCTGCAGCATGGCATCCTGTTTTTCATTGTGTGCGTGTATTTTTTTATGTTCTTCCTTTTTCTGCTGGTTGATTTCCTCCACCTTATCTCCCATGTATATAATCTGCTCTGTAAGCCTTGCCACAGCGTTTGTCAAAGGGATAATGGTTTTAATCACGGTTATAATAAATCCGGCTAAAAGGACGATTCCTGCCACGATATCCCAAGTCATATATACTACCACCTCATTTCACACCAACGTCCCCAAACCAATGTTGTCAAATATTTGTTCGTTTTGTTCGAAAATAACCATGTAACCACCACCGTCATTCAGTTACGCCATATTTTGACAATATTTTAACGCACACAGGGTCTTTCAAAAGGTTTTTTACTTGACCAGGTGGCAGTGCGTCAATCAATTTCTGGAAATCGGACGACTTTTCTTCAAAACTTGCAATCTCGTTCACCCTTTTTTCTACTGCCTGTTTAAGCTTCACTCGTATCCACCCCCAAGTCTCTCAAATACCCAAGGTATTCCTGTTCACGGTTTACCACGCAAGACATGATATACTGTTTTTCATCCTCACTGATGGTTCCAGCAGTGACCATCTGGGTAAGCTGCTCCTCTGTGATTTCGCCTTTTGCAAAGCGCCCTTTGTAGTAGTCCAGAAAATATTCCGCCCCTGATTTCATACGATCAGCCCCCTTTTCAAAAGTTCCTCCATGACCATGTCCGCCCCTTCCTGCCGGATTTCGTCCTGGCTTTTACTTATGGCTTCATAGATTTTTTCGTCGATGGTTGGCTCTGATTCTGGTAGTTCTGGAATAGCTTCATACTCAATAACGGGCTCTTTCCCATCCCATTTAAAAATTTTGTAAAAACCTTCTCTCTCCTCACCGTCAAAAAACGAAAATTCTCCATCATACCATACAGCATCAGGAACCCCTGAAATTTCTTCTTTTTTCATTTTTTCGTTTTTAGCATAGATAACATTTTCAGATGTTAAAAATAAGACCATTTTACACACCACCTTTATTCATAAAAAATAACAATATTTGCTTGACCAGAACTTTCTACCCGTTTTATTGGCATAGTTACCGAAAATGAATCTTTTACAACTACTCTTAACGGGTTTTTAATATAGGACGGTGTGGAAACGTTGGAGGACAAATCCAAAACTCTGGAAGATGTATTGTCTGTCATCAATTCTACAAAGACAGCCCCATATAAATTACCACCACTAGCAGAAAATTTATATTCTGTACCATCCACTTCAAAAATATACGTACCGGACGTTGTTTGAAAACCACTTGATTTAAAAATAATAGCTTTTATTTTTTTATTGCCTTTTGAAAAATTAAAAGTACCAGTATATGTGCCACTACCACTAGGGACATTTACAGTAACTACTTCTTTTTTCATTCTTACGGTATCAAAAACATCCAGACTACCGTAGTTTTGCTTTATTTGCCCAAACAGTGTCGCACTTCCAGATGTATCCCCAATCGCGCCAATCTTCCCGTCAATCCCCGTTATCTTCGTCAGCACCTCCGCTAGCTTTCCCACCAACACATTTTTCATCTGTGCCAGCCGTCCAAACAATGTAGGCTGTGTGTCGGCGTCACTTTCTGTGCCGATTTTGTTGTTGATTTCGTCTACCGTTGCCTGTTGAGCCACATCGGTCAAGGCTGTATTGATGTTATTGACCTCTGTCTGGGTATCGTTGACCTGTTTCATCAGATAATTATAACCATGTTTTTCTGTCAGCCCCACTTCTGTCCCATTCGGACTAATAGTCTGCCCTTGCGTCCAGTTTTCCGGCAAATCCGCTGGTAATTTCGGCATAGGTCATCCCTCCTTTACATCTACCTGAATTTTATGGGTGAAAATAGCCGGCTCTGTTACCGGCACATATACGGGAGAAGTCGTCAGCACGTTCCCGTCACTGTCCAGCAGCTCGATCTGTGTCACCAACGTGGTCTGCTCTGCTGTCACTGTATACTGCACCTGTGCCACATTTCCCACTGTTGTTCTATCCAGCGAAGAAATGACGATACTGCCATTGATTCTGGCACTGGTTACATTGGGCGGAATGGCTTTTGCCGTATCCTCCAAAAGTTCCTGTTGCACACTATAATTTGATGGCACCACGACCACCTCCTTATCTTCTGTCAATACAAAGGGCGTCAAACCCAATCCCCACGAACCCAGACGGTACTGCCACACCAAAGCAGACAGCGCCACAGTTTCTCCTAGCGTGAGTTTATTTGCCACAAAAGGTTGATTGATGAATACGATATGTGCTGGTTTGATTCTCCCAACCGTATAAGAAACCTCCGTGGCATAAGACTGGTTTTCCGCACTGCTGAGGATGTACAGTGTGTAGTTTGGATAGTCCACATGGATTTCATATTTCCCCTTGCCGATGATCTGATCCAGTTTTTGATACAGAAACCCAAGGGTAAAAGGCGGCTGCATAGAAACACGATTCAGTACACGTTCTCTGCGAAAATCCAGTGTTTCTGTCTGGGGATTCGGCACAATACCAAAAATCTTTTCCCATGTGGAAACAGCCCCTTCATCCATGGTCTGAAAAAAGAAATTGTCTGCCACCGCATTGATGGCAGCGGTAAGGGCTTCCATCTGGGCGCTTTCTGTTTTGCAAATCTCCTGAAAATCCAGAATCCGCCGGAACCAAGGTGGCAGATACCGCAGTAAATCCGTATCAAGTTGCCACATTGAGGCTCACCATCCCTTCTTTTGGCACCTGCTGCACCATCCCAGTCTGGGTCAGTATCACATCCTGTGCCTGACCATTCATTTGCACATTGGTGGCATTGACCACACCCGGCACTTGAATGATGGCGGCAATGACCTGTGCCAGATATACATCCGCCTGATACTGCACGCCGCCGGGGACAGTAGGCGCCGCCCATCCCTTCCGCACCTGCAGCAGATAAGCGGCAATGGCATCTTCCACAGGCTTCTGTACCTGCCCGATCTCATAGCCAGCCGCCAGCGTCAAATTGGCAGTGACGTTGATGGTGACAGCTTCCGGCGCGACAATAGTCACTTTTGCACCGATGGGAGCCATACCAAGTCCCAACCCCTGATTCACAGGTGGGTCAACAGCGTTCTGCACCGTTTCCACCAGCAATTCAGACGCAGGCGCAAAATCCGCCCCAATGATGGAGCATTTCACCGTACCACCGCCGTTCCATGTGGGATAGACCTGTACACCGCCTACCCCTTCCAGCCCACCAATAAACTCTCGATAGGCTGCCACATTGCCGCCGAATGGCTTTTCGTTCAGGGCGTTGATGATACGTTGCCGGAAATCATCGTCCGTTTCCACATCATCCCCAGGAATCAAGATATCATCCATGACTGCAGATTCCAGCCCGGGAAGATACGTAATGGGCAGGATATTCCCCGTATAATCATTGCCGATAATGCCAACGGTTTCCGCTTTCAGCTGGAATTCATTGGGGTTATCTGTGGTGCCGCTGACGATAAAATTGATACTGTCTGCCCCATTGATAGTGGAAAATCTTGCTCCCAAAGGCACTGGCTGTGAAAATTTACCCAGACGGACAGCTGCCGATGCTGGGTATCGTGTCAAACCGGCAATGACCGCCAGAAGGTCTAATGACGCACCCTCTGCTGTTGGAATATAAGCGGAAAGCTGCACCTGATCCAGTGCCAGATAAAAAGCTTCCAGCCCATAAGCCGCAGGACCGACAGCTGTCTGGATAAGGCTGCCCTCTCGCTTGTCATAGGCATTTGGCACCTGCCCCAGCATCGTCTGCAATAGGTTTTGGTATGTTTTGCTGCTCAAATCAATCAAGCCGTTCCCTCCTTTCTGCATGAAAAAAGCACCCACGACTGTGAGTGCCTATCTTCGCTTTTATTTTGCTTGGTCTGTGGATTCCAAATGTTCCCATTCAGCGTCATTATCATAATGATCTATCAACTGTACGCCTGTGGGATCAAATACGCTGGACTTGATAAAAATAACTTCATTATCTTTTACGATCGCACGGTAATTGTATGTATACTTAAATTCTCCCGTGGCTGATGTTGTAAAGCTGCCGCTGCCGATGTATTCTTGCAAATCTTCCTGATAATATGCAAGATGATCGGATAACGTATAGGAACAGCTGACACCAAGAGCTGTATTCAACCCATCTAAATAAATCTGATCCACCTGATTTATCTTAGAAGATTTTCCCATCGTAGCTACACAACTTACAAGCCCGACAATGACCACCAGAATCAATACGATCAAACAGCCTTTTGCAGGCGTTTTTCCCTTTGAAGCAATGGCTTCTTCCCTTGTCACTGTCTGCGTGGGTTTCTCCTGATCCAGCTTCGTCCCGCAGCTTTGGCAAAACAAGTCCGTTTCTCCCACAGCTTTTCCACATTTCTTACAAAATTTACCCATAAACATTCCCCTTTCCATTTTTCTCCATCATATCACAAATTGCAACTATAAGAAATAAAATTTCACAAAATGTTTCTATTTATTGTAAATGTTGCAAATGGAAAACTTTTTGGGAATCATATTGTCATCCGCTGTGGAACAGGTCCATATACCGTCTGGACCGTAAATTCTACGGTCAAACTATCCCCATTCACCTGATAGGAAAAATCTGTGATTTCCTTCATGCGGTTATCTGTACGGATGGCGTCTTTCGCTCTCCGCTGAATCTCCAAAGCCACATATCCGGGATTTTGTCCAACCAGACCTTCCCATTCCATACCAAAGTTTGGGCTGTATATCTGCCAGAGGAACCGCTCCACGGAAAAAAGGATCTCCACTGCCTGTTTCACAGCGGTGAACCCGTCAGCCATGCCAGAGATACGCCCTGTCACTGGATTGACATACCATGTGTACGAAGGCTGTTCCGTAAAGGTCACACCTTGGGAGATATTGATCACATTTTCTGGCAAAGTTGCCATTTCTCACACCTCCTGAAAAACTCTGGACAAAACCACATACTTCTGCCCATGCTGCACCCGCAGCATCAGCACCTTGTCCCCTAATTCCAGCCCTCGGTTTAACGTGATAAAGCCGTCATTGGGTAGCGCCTGCCCATTCTCATAGCAGGTGATACCCGTCAGCTCCGTGGAGCATTCTCCCGCAGGCATGATAGTAGCGTCTGTGACAGTATGGTTGTGGGTGGTGTCATGGCTGTGTGCAAAAGTCGTTACTTTCTTTTCAACAACAGAAGCCGTCAAATAAAGCACTTGGGAACGCAAAGGCGCAGCCTGATTGTTTGTTGTGATTCCCAGCGGCTTCACCTGTGTGACCGTTCCTACCACCAGATCGGTGGGCTGCATGGCTCTGTTGTTTTCCTGAGTAATCTGCTGTAATACATCTAATAATTCCACACAATCACCTCAAATCGCCAACGTATCAAAACTCATGGTATGTTTGTCATTCTCAAAAGTATGGGTGATTTTTTCAATCATAACCTCCTGATCAAGATCGATATCACCCAACCCCTGTATTTTCATCAGAATCATCATTCCAGCCCGTAGCCCCAGCACACCCAGAGATTCCACACTGAGGGTACGCAGACGGCGGTTATAATAGGACAGCATGGTTTCTGCCTGCTCTCGCATCTGCGCCGTATTGGTTTCCCCGTCTACGGTCTGATACAGCCGCAAAAGCCCCCACCGTTCGATATTGGCAGTATCCTTGGCTTCCACCATGTCTGCCATGCCTGTTTCCTCGTTTTCCCGCACCAGCTTGATGCTGTTGTATGTCTGTTTGTCGATGTCCGTTTCATATTTGTAATCTGTCACCAAAGAACGGTCACCCAGTACCACATTGGTTTTCATGTTTGCCGCTTCCCGCAGGCTCAGACCGTTTCCATCATCAAACAGCACAAACACCTTTCCGGTGTTCAAAAGCGTCTGTTGGATGGCTGCCTCAATGATATCCAAACAGGACTGGTCATCTTCCAGCAAGGAAGGAATGGGGTGTCCCGTGTCCTCGATATTGCTGACAGGCAACTGGAAGTCTGCGGCAATCTGCTGTAAAATCTGCCCTGCCGTCTGCCCATAAAAGTGGTAAGAGGCATTGGCTTTCAGGTACCGCATACTGTCATAACAGGTCACTTCAATGATACCCCATCGGTCTTTGCTTTTATGGAATACCCAGCCACAAAAAACCACCTGCCCATCCACAGAAAACCGTACCACATCCCCCTCCACAAAGGAGATGCCGCCGGCTTTGATGAGGGTGAATGTAAATTTCCCAGGGCTGCCTGTGCGGTTGGTGGTATAGCTTGCTGTGGATACACAAGGGGCGGCGTCCCAGAGTTTTCCTGTCCGCTTTTCCGTGATCAAAAGTTCTGTTTTCACTGTGTATCTACCCCCTGTAAGTCTCCTTTTTTGCACCAGCCCAAAGCCCCGCCGGATTCTGATTTTACATGTACTGGATATGGTCTGTCATTGTCGTCATTGATGATACGGGACACCACCACCCGTCTGCCGTTTCCGCTTCCGGAAGGCTTGTCACCATAACTGGAATAAAAATATTTTCCGTTTAAGGTTGCTGTCATACCCACATATAGTTGTCCTTTTGGGATACTTCGGGTCTGCTCTGTGGTAGCTGTTGCGGGCTTTTCTGCCGTTGCTTCTGTCTGGATCTGAACGGTAAGAGGACTATAATCTCTGTACTCAGTCAATTCCAGTGTATAGTAGAAGTCCCCTGTTTCACCGCCTCGTTCTTCTGTCTGGAAACCAGTCACCAATACATGGATGCCCGGGTCATTGACAAAATAAGGAGTACCATCTTCGTAACATCTAGAAACAGCATAGATCAGCACTTCTTTGTTTGCCATAGCACTTCGGAAAAAGTTGATGTAAAACTCTGGCGGTCGGAAATCACCGCTGGTCAATGTCATACGGTCAATCCGACCGGGGAAATAGCTTTCGATGGTTACTTTCTTTAAGTTTGGGATTCTCGGTACCATAATGGGACCGATGCCCAGCACATTGTATTCCTCGTTTGCGCTGTCCTGGGAAACAGGGATTTTTTCTGGGTTGACCGGAAGTCGATACACCAAGTCATCTGCTACGTTATGTCTCTTAAAAAACAGACCAAAGTCATTTTTCGCTGACATATTTTATACCTCCTATACCCTTGCCGTAGATTTGGTACTACCTGCTGCAAGCTGTTCCTGCAAGATCAATGCCATAACATCCGCCATCGCTTTCCGGTCAGCTTCTGTGTTGCCGGTATTAGCACCATTTACTGTGATGACAGGCGTCTGCGCCGTCAGATTGATTTTATTGACATATCTTTGGGTAGCCATGTCCACCATAAGTTTGATGTCTTCTTTCGACATATCCACAGATTTTTTGATACTGCCCACATCTTTCCCGATGCCGCCCAGTTTATCATTGATGTCACCAAGAGAAGCACCGCCGGCGGAAAAGTTACCAAGATCAGCACCAACGCCACCGCCAAAAATATTGGAAAAGAAATTGGAACCTTTATCGTAGCCGGAAGAAAATGCGCTGCCATAGTCTTTATATTCCATAGGAGAGAAATATTCTTTCCACCCGGAAGACTCTTTTACAGCGGCTGACTTTGCCCCCAGATTATTGATCCACGACTCCACACCACTGGTCAGGTCTACGGTCACACCCGGTATTTTATTGACCAGTCCTTCAATACCATTGGCGATATTCAGCAGATAACCGAGGACGGTCTGCGCCATATCGTAAAAAAGCACTTTCACCGCAGCCACAGGATTATTGAACACATTTCCAATGAAATTTGCAAATACCGCAAAGCCGTTATACATGAACGCCACAGTGTTATAAACATGGGCGCCCAGCATCGACATCACACCGGCAATGATGCCTGTTGCAGAAACGGACGCACCTGTAAAATGGTTGTAGGCAGCTACACCTGCATATAACGCGCCCACGATGAGTGCCAATCCCATCAATACCCATGTGATAGGCGATGCCAAAAGAGCGCTGTTGTATGTGTGTTGCGCAATTGCTGCAGCCATCGTCTGATTTCTTAACAATCCATATCCAACCTTTAAGAACGTCACCGCCGCATTATAGGCACCTGTCACCACAGTTGCAATTTTCGTCCAGTTTGCTGCTACCTGAAAGATAGCAAAAGCCGCACCAGCCCCCAATACCAACGGACCAATGATTTCAATGTTATTCGCAAGCCAAGAAAGACCAAGCAAGACAGGCGTTAATGCTTTCGTTGCATAGTTTCCAAAAATCGTCCAAACCTGACTCCATGATGTTGGCATTTCTTCAAATCTGGCATTGGTTTCCTCTGCCGCGGCAAACATAGCGTTTTTCACAATTTCTGCTGTGATGGCGCCTTCAGACGCCAAATCTTTCAGTTCGCCCTTTGAAATACCTAAATATTTAACGATAGATTCAGTCACCATAGGGAGCTGTTCCATAACAGAGTTCAGTTCTTCCCCACGCAGTACACCGGATGCCATGGCTTGTGTCAACTGTAACATAGCCCCTTGCGCTGATACCATGGACACCCCTGATACCGCCATTTGCTTATTCAGCTGTTCCGCAAAGGCAACGATTTCCTGTGTACTGCCAAAGGCATCCCCAGCAAGCAACCCCAATTTGGATACCATTGCCGCTGTTTCCGCATAGGAACCTCTGGCACGGTTGGCACTTTGGAAAATCATGCTGTTTAACTGTGCAGTGGTTTGCAAACCATCGTTGACCATATTCAGCCTTGCGGTTGTAGATACCAAGGTATCTGACATTTGCATAAGTCCTTTCACACCCTGCAATCCTACATAAGCACCAACCATGTTTTTTAAGGAAGATGTCAGCCGATTTGCCGAGCCAGTACCACTTTCCATAGACTGGTTATACTCTTTCTGTGCTTTGGCAGCGGCTCTTGCCTGCCGTTCCGCTTCCTTTTCCGCTGCAGCGGCAGCACGGATACTGGCTGTCTGAGCCTTTGCCTGAGCCGCAGCCAGCCTCTGTTCCGCTGTCTGTACCCGTAAAGCCGACTGATATACGCGCGCCTGCTGGGCTGCCATTTTGGCAGCCGCAGTGGTTTCTTTTGTGACAGCTCCACTTTGCTCCATCATTTTGATGTAAGCCCCAAGCCCAGCAGAAAACTTGTCCTCAATGGCTAATACTTCTTTGATATTACCCATGATATCCCATCTCCTTTCTCTGCTGTTCTCTGTCGTGAATCTCCTTTGTCACAAATTCAGCGATCAGAACCCGTTCCGGATATGGAAGTTCTGCGTATTGGTGTGGCAGCATGCCGAAATTGACGAAGCAATAATATGCGATCATCGTTTCCGCATCGCCGCCGCCAATCAGTTTTTTGCTTCAGTTACTGTTGCGTCGTCAGCAGTAAAACCAGAAAGTTCACCGATTTTCTCAATCAAGAAGGAAAATTCACCAGAACGCAACATTTTGGGAACAACTTCTGTGGCATCCATAGTCCCATAGGCGTCACAAAGTTCTTTATCTGTGAAGTCAGGAAAAACCGTTGCCAGCACAGCCAGTTTTCTGCGGTAAGTGATCAAGTCAAATTCTTTTACCATCTGACCGTCTGCACCTCTGACTTTGCGGAAACTCTGACGATTCAATGCATCATTTTCTTCCTGTGTCACAGACCGGATTTTGAAGGGAACCACTTTTCCTTCTTCGTCTTTGAAACGATCAGAGATAAATACTTCCTTTTCTTCATGTACAGGGACGGGGTTCAAAAATGCAAATAATTTACTCATTTATATTCCTTCCTTTCTCAACCGCCATAAGACGCAGGCTCGTTAAAGCTACGCAGTTTGGCTACTCTGGTATAGGTAAAGTTAAATTCATAATTCAGCATGGCTTCCTCACTGTCCAAAATGGAAAGGGGGATAGAACCTGTCAGCTCACATCCATAGTAAGCAATGGACTGACTACCCACACTGCTGGAGGGGTCATCGTTGGTGACCTGCAGATCAAACTGCGGCATATTGCCGGTATTGATATACTCCAGTACCATGTCCGTCCAAAGGCTGGTACCATAATAGATATTGCCTTTGCCTGTCTGCTTTGCACCATTGGCTTTGTTCTGGATGGTTCTGGTTCCCACCACTCGCATTTCCTTGCCTTGGATTTCTGCGTAAGTGGTGATATTCATCATGCCTGCCACTTCGATCTGTTTTCCATTTCTGGTGACAAAGACTTTTCCCTCAGCACCATTGACGGTATCTTTTGCTAATAAATACTTGCCCACAAGCACACCTCCTTACGCTACTGTGATTGTGATATACAGTTTTTCCGCCGCGTCCACAGGCTGAATCCGCAGGTTGATGACAACCGCGTCGATTTCATCCCCCGGCAGTACGTCCACGTCATCCGGCTCAAAATTCTGAATGGCATTGTTTGCCTGCATTTCCTGCAAGTATCCCACAATAACAGCCTTAAACAAATCCCGTCCTGTCGCATTGTTGTCTACCACACCGATGAAGCTCTCGGAAAACTGCATATACAGGTCATTGGCGATGGTATGCAGGGTACGGATAACGCGGTTCTTCTGGTATGGTTTGGAAATATCCGCTGTGAATGTTGTCAGGCTGTTGATGTCAGAATCTACTTTCACAGACCCGTTTTCCGCAAATACCACGAATTTTCCCGCCTGCAGAGCTGCAATGATCTGGTCATTGGTCAGCGCCGGTGTCACAGATACGGCGTCAAGATATTTGGCATAGGTCAAAGACTCGTTGTAGTTTGCCCCCGCCTCTGCGCCGCCTACCCACCAACAGAGCTGTTTGCCTGTCAGTGTAGTGCCATCTGCAAAGGAAATACCTGTAATGTCTGCGCATACATTGATAACGAAACGGCTGTCAGGGACATTCAAGCCATAAGCAACCAGCTGGGAATATCTGCCCTGTGTATTGGCAATACGCTCCACGAAGTTGACCATTGCCGCCTGTACGGTGCTGTCATCGCCGTCATAAATCAGGATATCAAAGTCATAGGCTTCGATATTGGACAGGAATGTGGTATAAGCTGCTGTTTCCACAGTACCATCTGCACCCGTTGCCAGTTTCACACCTGCTGTTTCCGCAAGTGCGCCACTGCCGCTGAATGTCACCCATCCATTGGCTTTCAGTTCTTCCACATTTTTTGCCGTCTGGGTATCCACCACGGCACCGTCCACAACAGTCTGCACATCAAAGGTGCCTTCTGCGTCCGCCTGCTCTGTCACCACAATGGTGATATCGTTCCCTCTGACACCGGGATAAAGGGCTGTGGCTGTCATCTGTCCCTCGGTCACCGTTGCCTGCACAGCACTGCTTGCGGCAGGACGATACAGCAGAACTTTTGTGGCACCGTCTGTCCGGTCACTGCCTTTGAAGATTTCCTGCAAAAACCGTGCCTGTGCCGTGTAAATGGGATAGCCGCAGAAGGGTGTTGTATCTGCCCCTGCTTCCACTTCCATGACCTTTCCAACAGGTCCCCAACTCATAGGTTCGCAAATGGCAACCACACCACGGCTGCCAATGGACAACCCTCTCTGGGACTCTGATGTAAAATTGATATAGACACCCGGGCGTACCTTATCCTGTTTGGTCCATGTTCCACCTGCCATTATTTCTCACCTCCAAAAAAGACATCCACCGCTTTCTGGGCTTCTGCCATGGTATAAGTTTCTTCTGTCAAAATCGCCCGCAGGAAATCCTGCTGCACATGAGAAAAGCGCTTGCTTTTCAGCAGCGCTTCCCGTTTGTACCGTTTTTCCTGGGACTTGTTTTCTTTTTTCATTCCACCACTTCCTCATTGTATTTTTCAATGGTCTGCATTTTGATGGTTTCTTTCGGAATCCGCACACGCTCTCTGATTTCAAAACGATAGTGCAGTTCGCTCAGATCGATGTCCCATTCCCTGTCATAGGTACGAATCTGTACCGGTTCTGTCTGGATGCCGTCCGTGTATGGGAATGTTTCCATGTGCAAGTCCAAAATCTCCGCTGTCTTCTGGTATCTCCGCTGCAGATCGGGCAGGTTGTATTCTTCCAGACAGGTCAGGTCTAAGCCGATGGTACGCAAATAGTACCCGCCAGTTTCCAGCTTGATGTTGCTGTACCGTTGCTGTAGAAACATACAGGGTATTTTGGTGCCCTGCTGATTGGGGTCTTGGTAGAAAGAAAATTCAGGTAAAAATAGTTTCAGATAGTCCGATAAAGAATCGGCAACCGTTTCCACCGTATAATTCATTCCATCAGCCCCCTTATATTTTTGTCCAGTTCTGACAGCACTGTTTTTTCATAAGCCTGTTTCCCTTTGTCCGCCATAAACTTCCCTTTGACATACTTTGTTTTGGTACCCACGACCATGCCCTCATCCTTGTTTGGGTTATACTCCAGCAAACCACTGTCTTCATTGATGTATAGCCCCGGTACAAAATGCTGATCCATGCGGTGTCCATTATTCACATAAGAGGCATAGTTCAGATTGTTCCGCAGCTCCGTTTCCACTTTATTTCCCGTAATCTGCGGCTCTGTTTTGCTGTCTGTTGCCCAATGTTGTTTCAGTTCCCCGCTACGGGTGTTTGTACCTCGCAAATCACCGGCTGTGGGTGGTGTAGCATCTGCTGCCGCCTCTATGGCACGCAAAGTGGCGTCCTTTGCCACCTCTGCCAGTACCCTTGGGACATCTTCCTGTGCTTTTTTCAGTTGTTGGATGCGTTGCTGTAAGCTGACTGTAAAACTCATAGCGTCACACCCTTTCCTGCTGCAGCAGATGGATTTCCTGATGGGCTAGTCCCCCCATTATGTTCCCCACCGGTTCTGGGTAATAGTTTGGGTCTGCTGCAAAGGCTCGGATATTTGCAAAATTCCTGCCGATTCTTGCGCCACGATGGATGATCAACTCATCACCGGGACGAATATCCACGTCCAAACCGCAAGCCAAACTATCCTCCTGATTGATATTTGCCGCGGTCTGCTGCATCTGGATGGCTTTCTTTCCAGAACGATATACCCGGCAAGGAACAGCTGTCAAAACCTGTTCTCTGCTGTTGGAAATCAGTGCCTTTGATTCATCCGGCACCACACGCCACACATCTACTGTATCGGTGTACCATGCGTCAAAATTCATTAGCCACACCCCCTAAATAACAAGGGTTCCGCCCATGCCCACCAGTCTGGCTTCTGTTGCCAGAATCTGACCATACTGGGTGGCGTTCAGGCTGCCCCAGTCCTCTGTGGCTTTGGTCAATGCAGAAGTGTCATAGGTCACGCTGGTATCTCCCAGTGTCTCCGATTTCACCACACCAACCAACGCCCCTGTGGCTGCCGCCTGTCCCGCTGTTTCGCTGGCAGGGGAAAAGGTACGCAGATACAGGGTCCCATAATGGGCTACATACAGCCCAGCTGCATACCGCCAACCGTCTAGCCATTTATCCGGCTGGATAGATGTGTTTGCTCGGCTGATAAACTGATTCAGCATCGTTTCCGGCAGGAGGGATTCTCCTTCGGCGGTAAAAAACTGCGGGAAGTCCTGCTGGAACATTTCCGCTGTATAATTGCCTACCGCATGCCCGATATTAGACGCAGTGGCTTTGATACCCAAAAACTGTGGTTTCATACAGAACATCCCGCATCACCTCATTTCTTCTTTCTCTCAGGTTTTTCTGTTTCTTCAGGTTTTTCTGCAGCTTCCTGTTCTGCCTTTTCTGCTTCTGCTGCAGCTTTGGCTTTTTCTCTGGCTTCCTGTTCTGCCTTTTCTGCTTCTGCATCTGCCTGTTCCAGAGCGTTGTCCTTTGTGGTGGAAGAAACTGCAATCTTCCCGTCTTTTACCAGTTCTCCGAAGTATTTTGTTTTTGTCACCCAATCAGGCACAGAGCCGATGTATTCTTTGGGGATCGGATATGCCTGTCTGCCATCAGGGCTGGGAATGATGATGTTTCTTTTGGAAATGATAACTGTTGCCATCTTTCATACCTCCTTATTCATCACCGCCAACGCCGTCCCAATAGGTCACGGTGTTGGGGTACATCATTTTGATTTCGGAAATATTCGCCATATACGCAGTGTCATAGCACACATGCGCCACATTGGGCTGTGTCATGATTCTGTTCAGGGGAACCAGCTCATCCAGACCAATAAAGCGTTCATGGTTCACATAAACGACCATTCTGTCTTTGCTTCCAGTACCTGCGCCTTTGCACCACGCAGTTGCACCGATATACAGCTGACCTTTGCCGTCTTTGTTGACAATATTGTTTTCCAGCAGATAGTCCAAAATGCTTTTGGTTGCCAGTTCAGAAACCTTGGTATTTACCAGATACAGATACTGTTCATAAGGTACCAAAATGTGGTTGGGAATAGCTGCGCTGTCATAACCAGCCGCCGCCCAAGTGGCAGAAATGGCAGTATTGATGTCCAGCAGGATTTCGTCAGGTGTTTTGTCCTTCCAGTTGGTTGTGCCTTTCGCACCATCTGCCACAGTGGTTTCTGTCACGTCAGGATGATTTACCAGACCGTATGTGCCATACTGCGCAAAACCAGCATAGACGTTCTCGTCCATATGTTTGTCATAGCTCAGGCGGACACCCTCCTGAAGCAGCTGATCCAGACTTCTGCCAATGTAGCTAGATTTCTGCATATCCACAAACATGATACGCAGTGCCACAGAATATACATGCGCCTTAAACAGCCCTTTGTCCAGAGAAGCCTGTACAATAGGAATACCGTTTGCGCCACCCGCTGTGATAGGGCTGTCACCACTACCACCTGTTACACCATATTGCACAGACAAGGCAGAGGCAAAATCTACCCAACCGCCGCCTGTTTCGATAGGTACATCTCTAGGATATGTCACACTGGTCAGAGGCTGCCGGATGATTGGATCTCTTTTTTCCAGTTCAGAAGTCAAAAACGCATTGCCGGAAGCAATCCCTGCTGCGTCCATTACAGGCATACCCACTGGCTGTGTCTGTTTGGGAGTAATGATACCACCGTCAAAGACACCCATATTGTTATAACTCATATCGTTCCCTCCTTACGCATTGTTCATAGTCAGGATGCGCAGTTCTGCAATACCATTGGCATCTGCAGGACCTGCCCACTGACAGTTGGTCAATTCTACTACTTTGCCGCTGTCGTCTTCTGCCTCGAATCCACCAACCTTAGCAGTAGAGAAGCTGCTATTTTCTGTTGTACGGACATAAACTTTTCCGCCCAGCTTTGCAGTACCTCTCTGGCAGAAAGCATTGATGCTGCCTCTCTGGAATACAGGTACCGCTTCTGCGGGTGCGTATTCACCTTGTCCCTGATTGAGATAGTTCAGAGAGCTTTTCACCTCTCTGGCAGCAATGCCCACAAACTTATCCGCTGTGGAAGACGCCCCCATCTGTACCACTGTCACACCGTCAGCGGCATATTCCAGTGGTGCGCCGAAAGGAATATTTGTGCTTCCTCCTGCGGGTCTTGTGTTGATAATCATATCAGGCTGTCTGGCATAAGAACCAGCCTGACCATTCGGCATACCAGTGCCGATTACCTGTGTATTCAGTCCCATATCTTTCACACTCCTTTTTGATTACTGTTTGTTTTTATGTGGATTGAATTTGGCATAAGCTTCCTTCTGCTCTGCGCAAATGGTACTCATGTCTTTACGCTGGCTGGATGCTTTCTTTGCGCTGTCCTGAGTAGCGGCAAGGATATCTGCCCCCATATTGCCGGAACGGATGGAAGACAGTACCGCATCTACGACACGGGCGCGTTCATCCTTATTTTCAATAGCTGCCACAGCCGGACGAATTTTTTTCAGAAGCTCTGCGGTGAAAGCATCACCGGCAGTACATTTTTTGTCTTCCATTTCTTCCGCAGAAATGGTAACTGCCTTTTCCGGCTCTGCTGCAGGTTCTTCCCCGATCAGACGGGCAATTTCCTTGTCAATGTCGGATTCATCGGACATTTTCTTTTTGTCCATCTGATTTTCCATGAAAGCCCCCATCATTTCGATGAGTTTATCCAGCTTTGCACCAAGATCGCCACCCTGCATACCATCTTCTGTTTCTTTGGGCTGTTCTTCCGTTTTCTTTTCCGGTTCAGTTGCAGGAGCTGGTGCTACCTCTGCATCCAGTGCCGTTGCCGTTGTTTCTACCATTTTTTCCAGTTCTTCAGGATTTGCGTCTTTTGCCGCACTTCCAAAGAGCTTCAAAATCTCTGTTCTGAATTTATTCATGCGATTCACTCCTTTTTCTGGTTGTTTGTCTTTTATAGCTACCTCATGCCCAGCACGCCCAGCCGGTACCACAGCTACATGGTTCCCTCTGATTTGTGTTTGTCGGAACCCGTTGCCATCTGGTACATAAATGCAGGTGTAACCGCAGGAAACTTCCCGCTTCACACCATTTTCAATATCACTGATGAGAGATGCATCGGTGATATGCAGGTCTGCCACCAGCTTGTCACCTTCCCTACGCACGTTCTGGACATGCCCCCGGCTGTACGCCCCTGCTGTTTCCGGCAAAAGGTTGTCGGGCGGATGATTGTCTGTGATGATTTTCCCCTCAAAAGACGCCATAGCAGCCGGAGAGAAAACATCCTTCTCGTAGCGGTTGACAGTGACGATCCTTTCCGGATCGCCGTCCAGACCAAGTTCCCTTGCCAGATATTCCATGGTACCTGTGCGGGCAATGGGGACATTTTTGCAAATCAAAAAGCCCTCATCCGTTTTGGTCTGGTTTGGGCTGATTTCGGTACCGTAATATGTCAGCATCTATCTCACCCCCGGTACCAGTTTTTCCTGCTCGGCACTCTGCCCCGTCAGTGCTTCCACCAACATATCAGTCAGAATACTCTGGTGGTCTGTTTCGTCCGCATTGATTTCCAGCAGCTTTGTTACATGCTTCTGTGGTGCCAGTGCAAGAATTGCTGTATAAAGGCGTACTGTTTCTGTTTCAGCCGCAAGGGCTTTCTTCAAAAGTGCAATATATTCTTCCATAGTGCCTCTCCTTTCTGTTGATTTTGGTGGTGGGGGTGGCGGTTTGTTTGGCGCCAATCCTGATCTTACATGCAAATGGTCATTGGAAACCACTCTCTCCCTCCTTTTTTCCACGAAAAAAGCGCCCTTTCGGACGCTTAGTTTTCTGTCTTTGATTACACTATTTTTTCAAATCTTTCTCCCACTGCTTCATAAATTCTTTTGCCGTATTTCTTGCCTTCCTTTGTTCTTCCTCTGATATCTCTACCCTGCCTACGACCTGTGCTGCAATGGGTTCATAAGATGTACGCCATAAAAATTTGTCGTGTGATGACAATTCTTCATATCTCTCTCTTTTTTCTTCATCCGGTAGCTGCAAAAATTCCCTGATTGTCAACTGTCCCATAAATCACGCCTCTTTCATGATGATGATATGCTTCCCATTTTTCTCAAAATTGTCCAATACAACAAACTTCGCATTTCTTTCATAAAGGACTTCTTTTTCTCCATCATTGAAGCCTTTCAGATCTCGCCCACGTGTGCCATCTGTAATAAGCATTTGAATATCTGCGTCAGGATTATAAATATCTCCCTTGGTTGTGGATGTATATTGTGAATAGATAACCACTTTTCCTGCTTGATGCTGCTGTAAAAATGCTTGTTTGCTTTCTTCGGAAATAAAATCCACAGATCTTGTGACGCTTCCTTGATATGTCGGCAATTTCTGTAACGCCTGATCTAAGTTCATTGTAAATGCTTTCTGTTCTCTAGTCAATTCTATTCCCTCTCGCAAAGGTTCGTTCAAAAAATAGGAGCCAGAAGATATGTATTGATTTATAGCATACCGTTCTTCTTTTGAAAGTGGGCTATTTTCCTTGTAACGGGCTTTCCATGTTTTGTATTTTTCATCCCCCAGCCGCTTATGTTTGCGGAAAGTTTCAAATGTCTTTGGCACTTGATTTCCCAGCGTCATGCGGTAGGTCTCCCACTGCCGATAGTCCCGCAGCCAGTCAGCCCTTGCCGTTTCCTTTTTCCGGTAGGTGTCTATCTGCTTTTGAGTCCTGGGGTCTATGGTGGGTGGATTCTTTTTGAAGCTGGAAAAATCTTTGATCTTCTGTATTTCTTCTTCGCTTCTGCCTGCCGGTGTCCATGGCGTCAGCACATGCAGGCAGTTTGGATGGATATTCAGATAACTGTTGGTCAGATCATTGGGACCTGTTGGGTCAATCTTTCCAAAGGCAGCAGACAGCGGCGGGAAGTTTGGGTCTTTTCCACTTTTGCTGTAAACCCGACCTTCCAGCGGCGCACAGATTTTGCAAGTAGTTCCATGGCTGCTGATTTTGTACAAATCGTGTTCTTCGTCTGCTGTCAGTGTTGCCAGTACTTCCGCCTGTCTGCTGGTGGTGCGTGCCACCATGCTGCAATAGGTATGCAGGCTCCATCGTCTTCCGGCTTTGTCTACAAAGGCGGTGACGCCTTCCCTTGCCAATGCCTGAAAAATATCATTGGCGGCTTTCTGGGCGCCTTTCCCCATGGCTTGTGTCTGGGCTAACGTTCCCAAAGTAACCCGGCGGAAAATATCCCCCTGCGTTCTGCCGATGAGGGCATTTTGCAGGGTGTTCTGTGCCGTTCCTGATGCTTCTACGATTTCCCCCATGAGATTGGTCACCAGACGGTCCATAATGCTGTACTGTGTAGCAGTCAACGCCTCCGCGTTTTCATATCCACGGACATGTTTTTCCACTGGTTCCAATATCTTACGGGCTTCTGGTACCCGAACATAAAACTGCTGTTCTACCATCTTTGGTACATATTCCCAACAGTCTGTTTCCATCTGTTTCAAGATAGCCTGTATCCGGTTCAGGGCAGCCACAGCATGATAATCCACCAATCCTTGAGAACGCAGCCGCCCGATCTCATTGATAATGGCTGTTTCCGCTCGCAGAAATATGGCAATCAGCTTTTCCAGTTCTTTTTCGTTTGGTGCTTTTTGAATTGGCATCTATCACGCCTCCTCAAATCCCAGCCCCATAAGCGGATCGCGCAGAGCCGTCACATCCTGAAAGGTCTTTCCTTCGTTTTTCTTGATGGTTTCTTCGGAAATACTGTCAAACATAGAAGTTTCTTCCGCCAGTTTTTTCAGTTCGCGCTGGGCAGTTGCCTGATCCAGCAGGTTAGCTTGAAAAGCGGCAATGATGGTTTCGGCTTTTGCCTTAGCGATTTCTGCCACTTCTTTGGCTGTTGGCGTCCAGAGTGGCGGGAACTGGATATCCATGTCTTCCGGAACGCCGCCCCATACGCTCATGGCAATGATAGGCAGCAGCTTTTCCAGAATGGGGCGCAACTTGCTTTCCCGCAACGTGTCCACGTAATCGTAATAATTTTGCAGATCACTTTCCCCTGTGGCGTTCAGTCCTGCCGGCGCACGCCCAAACAGTTTTGTCACTGGAATCCTGCTGGCACCGGATAAGTCAAGGCACATACTGTCATAGATTTCCTGTAAGCCCGTAAAGGTGTACTGGGTATTTTTCACCGAATCGCCTTTGTTTACCAGCTGCATGCCGAAATTGGATTTCAGCACGTTCTGCGCCTGCATCATGTTCCAGAAACGCTGCTGGATGGCAGTGGGCGCAACGGAAAAAAGCTGGTCCAGATTTTCCACCTCCATGGAATCCACATTGGCACGGAAGGTCAAAGCAGCCATATTCGCTGCCACATTGTCGTGTTTCACCACGTCCGCATAGAGGGCTTCCACTTCAGATTCTCCCCAGTACATTTCTGCCATCTTTTCCAGATAAGGCAATTCACGACCGACAAAACGGATAATGCGGGAATGATGGATAGATACCACTGTACTGCCGTCTGCCATATTGATGTCATAGTATTTGGGCAAACCAAAATCAGGGTCTGCCAAATCAGAAACCAATTCCATACCGGGTGTGATACCGGACCATCTGTCAACGATATACAGCCCAGCAAAGGTACCTGGAAGTATGGTGTCCAGTTCAAGAGGTTTGGACAAATCTTCTTGCCCTCGAATCAAAATCAATCCAGCCGCACCGCCATACAGCCTGCCCCAGCGCATACCCTCATTGATACGGTCATACAGCTGCGTCTGTCGCAAGCAGCGGTCAAGTTCCTGCTGGTATTTCGGGGAAATGGCACCGGATACCGTAAAGCCTTCCCGCAGCATATCATCCGGTATAATACCCACTACATTCTGTACCACCCAGTTTGAGCGATACAGGCTGTTCAGCAGGGCATAGTCGTATGTCATGCGGGTCAATGGGTACTCTGTTGCTTCCAATGGAGATTGGGATCCGTATCCTAAATGAAAAAGCGGATTGCTAAATGAATCCGCTGTCTGTACCGGCTTTGTTGTACCGGTTTTCTTTCCTTTTCTGCGGGACAATCTTCCCACCTCCTATGTCACCCGCCAGTCCGGCAGGGAGTTGATATAATAACGCAGCGCGTCTGGTCCATGGTCCTGTTCTTTCACAGGCTTTTCTTCCCCTCGTTGGCTGGATTTTTCGTCCCAACGATATGCCCCCAGCTCGTTCCGCAACCCTTCGCACCGCTGATGAATCTGAATTTGACCACGGCTCATGAGTGTAGACGTTTTTCTGATACCGTCCAGTACATCATTTTTTGCGCTTATCACAAAAATCCCTCTGCTTTTCAGCTCCGCAATGAAGGAAGCGGCAGAGGGGTCTACCAATACTGCACAACCGCCTGTACCCATGAATGTTTCCAGATCGTCTGCATATTCCTTATCTGTTTTCTGTCGATGTTCTTCCCGGCTGTCCCAACGATATTCCCGATCGATACGAACCGTTTCCTGGTCGTCATATATGTCCAGAAAGACACAAGGATTCGTGGTACCATAGTCAATGGCAATCGTTCTTGTGGACCGCCAGACCATATCCACAGGGGCTTCTGCCGTGCTGTAAACATTTTTTTCTGCGGAGAACATGTCATAAATCAGACCTTCGGGAGAGCGGCGCAAGCCCAAAATATCGCGGGCATACCAGATACTTTTCCTGTCGTAGGTAGACAGGGTCTTACGCAGGTTATCGTCAGATACAGAAAGGTTATCAGCAATGGTGAAATGCCCATAGTTAAAACCATAGTCGGGATTTTTCTTTTGCTTTTTGGCGTGGAAGTCCAGCACTGTTTTATAGTACCAATGCCCATCCCCTTTCGGGTTCAGGTCGTGAAAAACTGCTCTTTCCGGACTGGTCAGCGTCCTGTCAAAAACCTCCTGGATAAAGTCTGCCGTACATTCATTGGCTTCTGTCACATACGCCATGCCGTAGGTATTCCCTTTGATAAGCTTTTCATCACCACTTTTTCCGCCACCGGAAATCAAGACAATTTTTTCTCCAACAGGTGTCTGGATATACAGGCAATCACGCTTTTTGTACTCCCCCTCACGGCAGCGTCCCTCAAAAAAATTTTTCATGCCGAAACCATCACAGTCCAGCACATTGATTTTTGCTGTTGCCGTGGATACCCCAGCGATCAGGTGAATCCTGCTTTGGTGCCGTTCCAGTCTGGTGCAGAATGCCAATGTATTGACTACGTTCTTCCCGCCACGCTTTCCTCCCTCGGCTACGTTCAGCCAATGGGTAAAGGTGCGGTCAAAATAATCTTTCTGATTCTGTGAAAATGGAGCCGGAATGTTCATGCCTCGTCATCCCCTTCAAAGTCATGGATGTTCCGATTTTTTCCGGGGCGCATGAGGATTTCAGCCAGAGCGACCATATTGCTGCCGGTATCCTGTTCCTGCTCTGGCTTTTCACCCCAGCCGCGGAAATTATTGATCAGGCTGAATTTTGCGCCGTTGACACCATCACGGTCAAACAGTCTGGCTTCCGCATATTCTTCAATTCTGGATTTCGCGCGTATAATCGTGTCAGCAAATTCTTTTTTGCATTGGTATTCCATGAGGGATTGTCTGGACGCAAATCCCAACGCAAGTGCCAGACCTGTCACCGTTGGTGGCTTCGGCGGTTTGATATAGACCAATCCTGTTTTGGGAGTACATACTGGATTCCCATTATCGTCCATCAATAATTCCCCATCGCATTCTTTGAAATACGCGTCTATCTTTACCTGTATTTCTTCTTTCGTTCGAAATTTCGGCGGTCTGCCGACATACTTATTTTTCGAAACAGTCACAGCTTCCACCGTCCTTTCTGCCCCCAAAGAAAAAGGACGCCCCGTAAGGCGTCCCAAAAGAAAGGAGTTACATTTATGTCTTTTTCCACGATGACATTTTACCACATATCGCTAGGACATAAAAGGACATGATAGGACATAGTAGGACATCTTTATGAAATTTCAAAATGTAGTAACGCATACCCATGAATTCTAGTAATATTTCGATAACTGTATCCCATCTCTGACGCAATTTCGTCCCATTCTTGACCAAAAAGATATTTTCGAGTAAGCACTTCCATCTCTGTTGCATCTGGAATTCTTTTTAATTGATTCCAAATCTCCTGATATGCAATCATTTGCATTTCTTTTTCTGCTTCCAGTTCCCTCACCAGCTCGTCCCATCTCGCTGCGTATCCAGACAGATCAGATGTACCACTACCATGCGGCAACCCATCCCCTAACCCAACAGGGCTTGTCTTGCTGGAACGCAACTCTGCGATTGCGTCTTGAATCAATTTCTCCCTACGCTTAGCCACCTGATATCTGCGAAGGTACTGCTTCTTTTCTTCGTTGTTCATCGGTATTCCCTCCCTGTTGGTTTATGCCGAATCTGGATACGCTCAATAAGCTCAAAATCACAGATTCGCAATAAATCTTTGATTAGTCTGATGATGCGGTTGGCATTCTCATCGGCTTCCTGCTCTCGTTTATGTATGGCGTGTAAAACTGGCGATGCAGTCGGGTCATATTATCCGCTGCCATTGCGGCTGAGTTCGTCCATAGTTATTCCCTCCAAATCATAGGTGTACCATCTGGATTTACAAGAACGGTAAATACATCACCATATTTAACATCACCAGCTACATACATCACTTTTGTTTCTGCATGATATACTACGCTGTAACTACGACCTTCATACACTTCCACAAACATTTCCTCTTGCCCTGCTTCCGCCTCACTCACCCCACAACATGCAAGGGATACGGCAATAACTGCCGCCGCGAGGGTGCAAATTAAAAATCGTTTCATTTTATCACCATCCCGTTTTATTGAATACTTCAAACCTTGCTTTTACCATAGGTTGTTCCATAGCTGCTACAATACTCATGCCATGGTTACGGGCAAACGTAACAGCATACTCCCAAGCTGGATTAAGCATTTTATCAGGTGCTTCACTACCTGCAGGGACTTCTGCTTTTTTAAGTTTCCCCTTGTCATCACATGCCTCATTGCAAGGCTTATCAAACTTCGAACAATAATTACAAGGTGTCATATACACACAAAAAGTCGTATTTTTATTTACCATCATGGTCACTCCTCCTTATCGTGAATGTTTCCAAAGTCAACTATCATTTCTAATTGCTTGATACGTAACATCTACCAACGAATATCCCTCTTTTTCTCTGGTGTGTCCGTTTCTTTTGAGACTATTTTTCTTTTTTATAAATTCTCTCTGCATTTCGAAAAATTCTTCTCCATTTTTGGCGTTTTTCACAATTTCAAGTCTCAACGAATCAAGTTCAAACATTGTTTTGCAATTCTTAATCTTTTTCAATGTTTCCTTCATTCCGTACCACTCCTATCTAATAACCCAAACAGGGAACCTTCTAGCAGATGATCCGGTATAGTCAATATCCAGCCACCAGCAGTTATGTTTCTCTCCATCTTCGTCAACACCAAAGCCGAAGTATACCGTTCCTGTAATGATTTCGTGAACAATTCCGCAGGTTTCTTCCAAAAACAATTCAACGGCTTGTTCTTTCGTGTATTTGTCTTTGTTTACTGCAAAAAATCCGTCAGAAAAACTTTCATATTCAAATTTACTTTTTTTCCCGTCCATAACTTGTACCCTCCTATTTCCTCACAGCGGCTCACCCGTTACAAAATAATACACAAGCTGGATAAACGGCGTAAAAACTAAGAAGATTGATAAAGCGACAACCAGTAAAGTGCCTGCTACGGTTTGCAAACGTGACTCTGTTCCGGATTTAAGTGCAAAGTATATCAGCACAAAAGCCAGAAACATAAGGGTCAGTTTATCTAAAACATAAAATACAGCTTCAAAAAATGTCTGGATATTCATGTCGATTCTTCCCACCTCTCTATGATTTTTTCTTTTTTGGGATTTCTTACTTTACTCTCATAAGCCTACAATATTTCTCATTTGCTTCTTTGGAACGTTTAAGGGCTAAATCCGCCTTTCTCAAAACGTCCATAGGGACTTCTGATATAGCCTTCCCCTCATACGGTTTTAATAACTGCACATATTCTTCCGTTGCATTTCTTGATATTTCTGTAAGTTTTTCCGCCTTTTCTATCCGCTCCATTTCCCTTTGAAACTGCAGGTCATTTAATGCCCGGTTTATATAATATTCCGTGTCTCCCAATGAAAGCTTTCCAGCCTGTTCAATCACCCATATCAGCTCTGATTTAGTGCAATCAGTTAATTTCATTCCATCACCCTCACAACCTTTTTCCTGACCTTACGAAAATGCCCTCTGCTGAAATTCTCCATGTTCGCTCATGATGTCAACTGTCCCTTCGATCTGTTTTACCAAAACTTCCTTCAACCGTTCTGGTGTAATGCTACTATTGAAATAAGAATACATTGATGTACAAGCAATGGTAATTGTCGCTGCGGTGATTTTCAAAGGGTCACCATCCAGCTCATAGACAAGCTGTCCATTTTTTTCATAAATTAAGACCTTAATATCTTTATCCATCGTTAGCCCTCCCCGTACTTTTCCTCATATTCCTCCTGTGAAAGAAACCTGCAGTCTTTTTCCTCCACATTCCCTTCTAGTCCTGCAATTCTCAAAACACCTTTGATAGTCACTTTCTGTCAGATTTCCTCCATTCTTTCTTCGTAATCTTCCTCTGGTACCATGCCTCCTCCAATGCTCAAAACCGCTGCATCTGGATTCCCATTTTCATCCTCCGCAAGCCCCATGATTTCCAAATAGATTTTCAATTCTTTCATGCTATCCCACCTATCTATTCTCACAAAATCGTTTCATAACATCCCTTATTGGCATTCCACTTAACTGCAATCAAATATTCGCATTTCGGGCATTTAATGTCAGCCATATCCACTGCCAGATTAGTCATAGCTTTGGAACTCCAACCGCATTCATATTGCTGCTGCAAAGGATGCATATTTTCTTCCTTCAGCACAGTGACCTTTCCACAGTCTGGACAATAATGTTTTTTCGTAGGTTCTTTGGATACCCAGCCTTTTTCTGATCCGCAGTGGTCGCACTTGATATAAAGCGGTCCAGAATATTTTTTGCCTGTTTCAACTGGTTCTTGCTCCCTTTTATATCTAGGTGTCGTTTTGTCTTTTTCCCCTGTAGGTACCAGATCGGACATGTCTTCTGTCCGTTCAGCTGCACCTTTCGCAACTCCGCCAGTCAGCTCAATCAGCTGCAACGAAAGATGGGTAAACAACTGGTCACTTTCCTTTTCCGGAAGCTTCCATATCAGCTTTTTATTTTCAGTTTCAATTTTCAGCATGGCAAATTACCTCCTAACTTTCCTTCTTCAACACATCATCCGCCACTTCTCTGATTTTCTGGCAAATGATTTCAAACCATTCCCGATCACCGTTAAGGATTGTCCGCGCCAAATCCCGCATCAATCCTTTTTCCTCTGCCCGCAGCCAGATGGGAATGAGATTGGGTTCATTGGGCATCTGGTTATCAAATATCCCATAAAACAGATACGCCAGCAGATGTTTCCGAATCTGCAAATTGATTTCATCAAATGTTTTCTGATAATTGACGATTGCATCTCGTCCCTGCTTTAACGCTTTTCCTCTGCGTCCAATGAGCATCAGATACTTTTCTGCCTGTTCTTTTGTTTCTATCCGCACCATATTGTCCTCCATCTGTGGATTTGTGCGACTTTTTGTATTTTGTGCGATTTTGTGCGAAAAAAAGTCGCACTCCTGAAACCATTGATTTTATTGGCTTTTCTCAATGTTTTTTTCTATTGTGCGACTTGTGCGAAGGTTTTTGCATACCTCGCATACGTAGAAACGTGTATATAACGATCTTGTATATATACTCCTATATATAAGGTGTGTGTAAAACGTCGCACATGTCGCACATTCGCACATTTCCAAAACCAAAACAATGAAAAACATTGAAATTTCAAGGAAAACAGAAGATTTGATTTTTTCGCACATGATTTTTTACATACTCCAAAAGTCGCACATCGGTTAAAATGGACATTCCTCACTGTCTGGAACATCCTCCAACTGTAACTGTCCATCTGGGTCTTTTATTACCCAGATACAATGGACTGCCTCGCCATTGATTCGTTTTGTCTTGGTATATCCCTTGCTGACTTCGATTTTCCCTGTCTGTTTCATCCAGCTGAGCAAGGATTTTGCACTGTATCCAGCTTCCACGCAGATTTTCTCAAAACGGCTCTTGATAACATAAAAATATGTATCATCCACCATGCCCCAGCATTCCATGATGTCGTCATCATCATCGAATTTCTTTTTGTTGGCTGCCAAGGTTTCACGGATGTATTCATAAGCTCGTTCATTCACAGACACGTCTTTTTTGGATTTCAAGAAAGGTTTCACATCCTGTGGCTTCAGTGCCAGCCCGTCATGGAATATGGCTTGTTCCGCCAGAAAATCTGCCGCCAGAATCAAAGCCATTGCCATGGACTGTTTCCCTGTGGTGTCCATCTGTTCCAGCTCTTTGGAATAGATTTTGTAAAGCTGTGCCGCTGTTGTAAAGCTAGGGTCATTCCGTTCCAGCCATTCCACAAAATACCTTCCAGCAAAACCAAAATTCTGCAGACAGGTATCCGCCACATGCTTGGGGTCAGCAAACAGCGCTGTGGTACATTCCACCTCAATGATACGGTTCACCGCTCCACCGCCGCTGGAAACCCCTGTAATGGGCATTTCCCCGTTGGTCAGGATGCAGTTACACCATGTAGGCGTTTCGTCCACGCCGCCGGCTTTGTTCCCGCGGGTCTTGCCAACACCTTCTGACAGCTTGTATATCTCCTGGTCAAAACTTTCCCGACTGGAAGCAATCTGCAGTTCATCCATGATCAGTGGCATATTGTAAACAAACGCCGCGGAGCGTTCTTTCCCTACGGCAGTGCTGTTAAATGTCTGGATATACCGTCCCGGTCTTGGGTCTGCCCAAACGGAAGCGGCAAGCATCAATCCAACAGTCTTCCCTGCCTCTGTACCACCCCAGAAATGGACGAAAAATGGCAGGCAGTTCAATGGCTGCACCAACACCGATGAAAGACTCGCCGCAATGAGAAGCCGCCCGTAGAGGCTATTTTTGCGAACATCCAGAGCCATTTCAAACCATTTCGTAAAATCTCCAACCTGTTTCACGCTGTCAAAAAAGTTCTTGCAGGACACATCCCCGTCAAACTCCAAATGCTCCACATAAGGCGAAAAACCATAGCCTTTTACCCAGCCCAGACGACCAATGCTGCTGACCTCTTCGATACGCTCATAGTTGAGATTTTCCGCATCATGAAGATACCGCACCAGAAGTCTGGCGTTCTCACTGTTCACAGCCACACCACGTTCCGCCAGATCCAGAATCTGTGACGCACTGGCGAGGGTTCGTTTGCTTTCTACCAACGACCGCCAGAAATTGCCTTTTTTATATTCGATCTTCAGCTTTTCCGTATTGTTGTCGATATTGACCAGCCGCTTGGTGGGCAAGATGGGGTGGATGCACGCCAGCATCTCCCCCATTTCTGTTTCCACTCGGATGCCGTCATCATCGGCGATCCAGTTACCACAATCCAGCTCTATGGGCTGCCCGGAAAAATTGGTGGCGTTTTTGATAGCACGCCCCTGATTGCCCATAGACTTGCAATATTCTTTGAATAGTGCCTTGAAATTTCTTACCTTTACTGCATTGGCGATTGCCGTCATTTGCTCAATAGCTTGGATAAATACAAAATTATTGTCCCGATAGCGGTAAACGACCTCATAAGGCTCTGTTGTTTCCAGAAAATCTTCTTTGGTATATTCTCTGAATTCCAAGCTTACCGCCTCCTTTCTCCAAGCAATTCTGCAATGATTCTGCCAGTACTATTTTTATGGCAGAAGATATATTTCAGATTATGGCGCTTCTGATAGCTAACCATATAACGGTAAAGTGTAGCCCCAAACAGTTTCGAATGCTTACTCGACCAATTCTGTACATCTTCCAGACAACTGATTTTTTCTTCAATCAAAACATATACTGTAGATTCTGGCGGAACTCTTTCGAATTCCGCCTTGATTCTTCTGCCATTTTCTTTTGTAATGTTTCCTGCCAATTCCAAGAGATTTTGTTTTCGTTCAATCCATACACCTGTTCCAGATGTATAATCACATACATCAAGTTTCTTTCTTTCATAGCAAATGCCATTTTTTTCAAAATACCTGATAATATGCTCATTTTTCTTTTCTCTTGTATCTACATAAATCACGGTTCATTCCCCCAATCAGAATGGAAGGTCCTCATCCTCCAAACTTTCATTGATTGGATAGAATCCGTTATTCGACTGTCCTTCAGCAGAAGGATGAGTTTCCCCAGTGTCAGATTTACTTCCAACAAAATGTTGTTCTTCTATGATGACCTCAGCAGCTTTCCTTTTATTGCCTTCTTTATCGTCATACAGTCGAATCTGTAAATTTCCAACAACCAGCATCTGCTTTCCTTTTGTAAGCCATTTTTCCGCAAGTTCCGCGCTTTTCCCAAAAGCCACACAATCAATGAAGTCTGTATCTTGCTGACCTTCCTTCGCATATTTGCGTTTAACTGCCAGTGTATATCTTGCAATCGCAGTTGGCTGTGCGCTATTGGAATACCTGATTTCAGGATCACGAACCAAACGACCTAATAATGTGATTTTGTTCATACTCAGTCCTCCATGTCATAATAAAGATCGGAGGCATCCACCACATGGAATTTTTTCGTAGACTTACAGTAGTCACAATGCTCACATCGTGTTGGTTCAATCTCTCCCCTCTTGATGGCTGCATATCTAGGCAACATTCCACGGAAATATTCCATACGTTCATCCAGATACTCTTGAGGGATATGTAAACCCTGTATATCTGTTACAGGCTCTTTAGATGCAGCCGCCAGATAGAAGGGAAGCTTATTTCCTTCAATTTCCTGATAAATAGCTCCCTGAAGATCGTATCCCCAAGCGGCAAACCAAGGCATTTTTTGACCGTCTTTCCAAATCGGAGAAAAATCCTTCATGATTTTCAGATCAACAATCTTTTCTCCGGGGAAATACGCATCCATTTTGATTTTTACAGGAATTCCCTCAATAACGCCTGTTTTAATAACCTGTTTTTCACCAGAGAGCATATCCATAAATGCTGGATCACTCTCAATTCGGCTGATGATTTCTTCTGCCCTGCGATAGTCTGATTTCAATGTACCAGATTTGGTAAAAATATCTGGATGTTGTGCTTTGAATACATCCAACGTTCCCTCAAAGTGTGCATCTACATATTTGCCAACCAGCAGGGAAGTGGTTTCCTCTCTTTTGTACTCGCCTTTTGCTTCTGCCAAGGCTGCTGCCTCACAGCTTTCAAATGCTTTGAACTGGGATACGCTCATATACTCCATACTTGCTTCTGTGGAAAAATAGTTTTCGTTTGTTAAAATCACAGTGCAGTCACCTCCAAACAATCATCATCAGTGGTTCTGGTCGCAATAAACTGCAGACCTTTTTCTTTACACTTTTCGTACAATGCTTTTCTGTTGTCTTCTGAAAGCTTTTCTGCCCCATCGATCAGAATAATCTGCAGTGCATTAGGCTTACTGATTGCCACATCAACACAGAGGGAAAGTTTTTCGCCTTCAGACAGATTTGATACCGGCAAACCATGGATCAAAGGAATTCCATCCTTGACTGTCAAACCTTCCACAGGGATATGTGCTTCTTTCAAAATTTCTCCGGGAAGTGTTCTTGCAAGCTCGATCTGATTAGTAAACCACTCTGATTTTTCCTTCAAATCTTTCACTTCTTCCTGCATGCGTTTCATACGATCATACTCATTCAGATGCTTGATCATTTCAGAAGCAATCTGCAGTTCTTCTTCCCGTCCACGTGTATCAATTTCTTCCATGGCAGCATATTTTTCAGCAAGCTCCATATCACTGCCAAGTTTTGCTTTTTTCGTTTCAAACGTCTGGTCTGCAAGTTTTCTTTTATCTTCCAAACCTGCATCTACCCTAGAAAGCTTTTCTTCAGCAGAAACCAATTCAGCTTTCAGACGTTCTACTTCCCCTGTCAAACGCTCTCTTTCAACAGAAACCATACGTTCTGCCTCAGAAATTTCGATTTCACGTTCTGCCTCATATCCCCTGATTTTATTATCATAAGAATCTTTGAAAGCCCGCGCTCTTTGAATCTTGCTGTTATGCTCCTTGTCTTTTGCCAGTTCTGTATATCCAGCAGAGAGATTAAAAGTTCTCCACTTATCAGCTGCATAGTTCTCTGGAAGCTCCTTACCGATTTCTTCAATCATTGAATTTTTGTTGCGAATATCCCTGTTTGTATCCTGACGGCGCTGAAAATAAACACCCTTTTCAGACTGAATATCATTCAGCACCTGCAAAATATTTTGCTGGTAATCAACACCTGCTGGAATCTCTCCAAACTTCTCCCGAATCCAGTTCAAGTCCCAGTCAAATTGAATCAAATCCAGAATGATTCTGTTTTGTTCTTCTTTTTTCATGGACGCAAATTCCACTGGATTCAACTGCAAGGGTGTAAAAATTTCATGAAGAAAGCTTTCAGGTTTTGGCACTGTGTAGCCATTTTCCTTGACCATCTTATAGTCCGCCTGCGCCATGCGTTTTTTTCGATTGATAGATAACCCTGTATCTGTTTCAATCAGGATTTCGCCTTCTTCTGAACCGTCTTTGATGATATAGTCGCGGTCAGAAGAATTGGTCAATGCGTAGCGGATTGCATCCAGTACAGATGTTTTCCCGCTTCCGTTTTTCCCAGTGATTTCAACACTCTTTCCATCCAGTTGCTTTTCTGTGATACCAAACAAATTCTTGATGTAAATTTTTGTAGTTTTCATTCTTTAGATTCCTCCTGCTCCTTAGATTCCTCCTGTTTTTTCGCTGCAAATTCGGTTGCACAATCAGAACACAATGCTTTTCCATACTTCGCTTTAGTATGAGCTGCTACTTGTTCTGTAGACATTTTTCCAAATGGTTTGATATTTGCTCCGCAGTTTTCACATGGAACAGGTTTACCTGAAATAGTTCCAATACCTTCGCGTGGTGGATACGGGCGAACACGTACACCACCGACCATATCTCCCGCGAATTTAACCTTTGGATCATAATAAATCTGTATTCTGGTGCCTTTCCATCCCTCTACCATAGGAGTTCCAGCAAGTTTGGAAATAATCTTAGAATTCGTAGCGTTCAAAACCAACGGTTTAATATTTTCTACAAAATGTAAAACCGTTTTTTCAGCTTTTCCGCTGGCGTTCTGTACCATTTCTTTTGCTGTGGCAGCAATAGTACCAGCGATCTCAGGCATACCTTCTAAATCGGCAGCACCCAAATATTTCGGATCTGAAACAAGTTTTTTCCAATGCCCACTTACTTCATTTTTCATATAAAATCACCATCCTTATCAATCCTTATCGAACCAATTTATTTCTACATCATCCGGTTCGTCTTCTTCGGTCTGTTCTTCCGGCAGTTCAAACCCCAGCATGGCTGCACACATTTCCTTGCTGATGCTGTATTTCTCATGTACCACATAGTTAGCAAAGGCTTCCACTCGACCTGCCAACAGTGCGTATTCTTCACTTGCCGTTTCTGGTGTAAAATCAATATATTTACTCATTGCAATTCCTCCTGTTTTCTGATACGATAATAGTGATTTTTATTATTCTTTTCCTCCCACACTGCGCGCCAACGCAAGGGAGGATTTTTTCTGTCTAGATTTTTGGTTATACTCCTTCCATTTTTCTTTGTTTTCCTCGTAGTACTTCTTACTGTAAGCAGCTACCTTTTCTTTGTTTTCCTCGTAGTACTTCTTCCGGGCAGCAGCTACCTTTTCTTTGTTTTCCTCGCGGTATTTCTTGTTGCTGGCTCGAATGGCTTTTGGAGTCTTGTATTCTCTTGCACCAGAAATTAACTCTAGCTTCTTTCCTTCCTGATAATCTTCGTGCCTCATTTCGTCATTGATGCAGTCCTCATACGGGCAGTGAAAGCAATCATAGTCACATACTGGTTTCATTTTTCACCGACACCACCTCTAGACCTGATCTGTGCCGCTGCATAATAGCGGTTTTTCCAATCACGCTTGTCTTGCTGTAGGGCTTTGATTTCTTCCAGTGCAATTCCCAGAAACAAAACCAGAACCCCGATTACCACCAGCAGCGTAATGATGATCTTGTCCATCTTTTTTCCTCCTCTCCATGCGACGCTTGTATGTACATTGCGGGCAAAGATAGCCGTGTCTGGTGTCCTGCTCTTTGGCAATGTTCCAGATTCGACCACAGTCGCCGCAAACTACATATCTGTGACCTTCTCTCATACGCCATCATCAGATGTATCTGTTTGCAAAGGTGTAATATGGTATGGATCAGACACATCATAGCCCTCATATTTTTCCAGAAAAGCAATTAAAGCTTCTCTGCGGCATTTCAGCTGACCAAGTTTCATAAATGGCAGCAAGCCAGCTTTGTTCAAGTCATAAACCCTGTTAGGATTGCACCGGAGTATTTTGGCTACCTCCGGCACTGTGTATAACAGTTGTTCTTTCATCGATATCACCTCTTTCATCCCAGACTTCACCAACTTATGCTATAATTGATTTATTAAAAATAAAGGAGCATATGTCATGTTGACAAAAACACAATATAAAATTCTTCGTACAGCTATAAAAAATAGCAACAACGGTGTTTCTGCACTAAATTGGTATGATGTCGCTGAGAAACTTCACATCCATCCAACTATTGTATTTGCAGCGGTAAAGGTATTGGTCAAAAAAGAGCTTTTAGAATTTGTTTATGATTCCGATACAAACATTCCTAAAGGGTTTAAGTTAACTTCATACTCCCTTAATTTGAAGGAATATAACATCATGCGTGTTAAAATATTTCTCATAAACAATCTAATTGCTATTTTTGCTTTAATTATTGCAATCATAGCTTTATTCTTACCTGCAAATTGAAATGATTAAATTCAGCGCCATTACTAATAAAGCGTAATACTGAAATTGTTTTCCTTCTCCGCAATACATATAGTCGTATAGGCTGTAGAGGAACACCGCAATACCAATTATTATTTCTGCTACCGCTAAGACCAGCACATTATAGACCTCCTTTCCTGTTCTACTCTAAGACAGTGTGATTAGGCTTTTTCTTTCTGTTCCATTTGTATCACCCTCTTTCATTGCCTATTCTGTAACTTTCTCAATGCTGCTCATAACAATTTCCAGAATGATTTTTGACTTCGCATAGGTCATTGTTGTTGCGGCGGGTCCTGACAAGATAGAGGAAATCTTTCCTGCCATTTTCATCATTTCGTTCCACTCATAAGGAGAAATGAAATATCCTTTTTTCTTTTTGATTTGCTCCGCTTCTTGCGACAATCTTGAAATGTTGTCCACCTGCATCACCCCCTAGTTTTGTTCACGCATCCTCCACAGAAACGAACTGTCTTTTTTCATCCCGATAAATGATACAAATTTCGGGATGAGCTAACTTGAAATACTTGTTGTAAATCGGGATTAGCTCATTCAGCATTTCGATGGAAAGCCTCTGTTCTTCATAAGTCAGGTCTTCACATTTTCTTGGGATTTTATCGCACGTTTTTCTTGTCCAACTATGAATTGTGGATTCTTCGTATGGAGTTACCCTTGTATGGACATGTTTTGCAAGTTTCACAAAAACCTCCCAAGTTTCTCTAGCCTCCTGAGAATATCTGAAAAATGGAATACTGCCGATGTTTTCAGATATTCTTATCGTATCAATAGGAAGTTCATTGACTTGATACGCCCATCTTTTTATTGACAAAACCTTTGCTTTGGCTTGCTCCCTCTCAAGTTCCTCAATACGCCTTTTCAGGTCTCTGTATTCTTCATATGAAATTTCCAATTTTACCACCTTTCCTCCCTCAAAAACGCTCAACGTTTTTTGCACACCAACACACTTCATTTACACAATTTCTTGTATTTTCATTTCCTTTTTTACCTATATGTGGTAATATATTATAAAAAGGAGTGATTTACATGAGTCCTATTGCTAAAAAACTATTATCCGACGCATACCAAAACTACTTAAAAACCAGAGATTTTGATTTTACCTATCAGAGTAAAGATTCGGATGATTTCTATTATGCAGTAGAAGCAGCACGCCAATTATATGAAGAAAATCTGATAGATACAGATTTAGACTTCATCGTTTCCAGAAGTGTCACCAGAATCCCCATGACTTCCCTTAGCTTCTCCTTTGCAATCACGGAAAAAGGATGTCAAAAATTCTGAAGTCAGTGGAATCTTGAAAGCAATCACAACTCCCGGTACTACTAGATCAATGTCATATGATGTCAGGAAAGAAGATAATTCCGTCCCTGACATCTTTTTTATTTCTGCAATCAATCTTTCACACAGTTTCAATCTTCTTTGCGGGTCGTTTGCAGCAATACCTTCTGTCAATCCATAAAAATCAAACATCTGTTTTCTCACCTCCTTTTTCTGTATATCCAGAAATAGAGCCACTCAATAAATAGCCAACGCTGGTTCCGAAAATTTTTGCCAATTCCATCAGTATAGAACTTGGAATATCTGTTTTTTCGTAAATCCAGTTGTAATAAGATTTTGTGGATACCCCCAACTTTTTCGCCAGCTTGTCTTTGGTAAATCCGTTTCTAATCCTTTCAGCTTCTATATTGCGAAGCATTGGCATCACTCCTTTCTACTGAATATTTCACTTATTCCAATTTTGTTTATATGTTCATCCCTATTTTTCTTTTCTTGACAATCTCTCTTTCCACTCCTATTCTAAAAGTACAAGCTGTTGCAGCAGCCGAGTATCCCGAATGGAGGTGGTTTCATGAAAGACTTCAATCAGTTTATAGCTACAGTTGATCAAGAAAAAATCATGTCTATGGTTAATCAAAAAATTGCTGAATCCGAAAACTCTGCTGCAATGATTGCATCTGTTTCGGCAAACTTTACGATTGAACTTCTTCGTCAGTATCATGAATGGCTGATGAAAGAGCTTGATTGATTGCATTTGCTACACTATGTTTTTCATAATCGTGTAATTTTGTTACAGCTTGCTCGATATTTTCTAACGCAATCGCAATGCGTTCTAAAGTGTCGAGCATCTTGTTTTTTCTATCCATTTATGTCTGCACCTCCTCTTACTCCAAAAAATACTCAATACTTACTCCAAAGTAATCCGCAAGGATCTTTAATTTGTCTGCCTTTGGCTTGCTTCTGCCTGTTTTCCAGTTAGAGAAAACATTTTGTGGAATACCTGTATCCACAGATACCCTATACGTTGTTTTATTATTTTTCTCTAATAAAAGCGCAAATTTTTCGTACATTTTTACACCTCCTTCACGAAAGTACTCTATTGCAATTACTTCGCAAACATGATATACTTTCAAATATAAAACTACCACATTTTATAGATAAGCATATCTTTTCGAAATTATTTTTTATATACTTTTGTTTGCGTAAGTAAAATATACTATACTTACGTTTATTAGTCAAGCATTTTTACTAACTTTTTCGAAAGTATTATGCTTTTGTGAAAGGAGCATAAAAAATGTATGAACGATTTGAACAACTATTACAAAAATATGGGGTATCTGCATATAAAGTCGCAAAAGAAGCCGGCGTAACACAAACTTCCTTGAGTAACTGGAAATCAGGAAGAAGCAACCCAAGTATCACCACATTGAAAAAAATAGCTGATTATTTTGGAGTGACTATTGGCTTTCTCACTGGTGATGAAGAAGAAGAACCGAACGCTATTGACAAAGAAAACAATCCCATAGTTTTGGATGATGATGCGTTGGAATTATTAGAAGAATTGAAAAATAGACCAGAAATGAAAACTTTATTCCAAGTTTCAAGACAAGCCAGTAAAGAAGATATTCTGAAAACAGTTAAAATCATTGAAACATTAAAAGGGGATGATTGATGTGGATGAATATTGCATTCGTTACATTGATATGCCAAGCAGAACAAAAGGTCTCACCATTGAAGACGCCGATGGCTTTTATAGTATTTACATCAATGCCAAAATATCTGCTTACGAACAAAAAGCAGCCATCATACATGAATTGACACATATTAGAAGAAACGATTTTAATAATAATAAGACTTTGAGACAAGCTGAAAAATTTTAACATAAAAAAAATCCCCCTTCCTGCGCCAACAGGAAAGAGGATTACATATAAGCGGTCATACCGTGGTATAACAGCCCTAGACAAGCAAATTATACCACAAGACCGCTTTATTTGCCATACCCAAAAATAAAAAGGAGGTATGCCTATGAAAGGCGGAACAAGAAAACGTGGTAAAACATGGTCATATTATTTTGATGCGGCTGCAATCGGCGGCAAGCGAAAAAAAATTGAGAAAGGAGGATTTCGTACCAAGAAAGATGCCGAAGCCGCTCTTGCAAAAGCCCTATCAGAATACAATAGAGCCGGAACAGTCTTTGAGCCATCAAATATTAGCGTTGGAGATTATCTGGATGAATGGATAGAACAATACGTCAAGTCAAATCTTACGACTAATACACTGGATAACTATACACAGCTTATCCGGACACATATCAATCCAGTCATTGGGCATTATCGTCTATCAACCATTCAGACAGCAACCATTCAGACAATGATCAATGACTTAAAAGAAAAAGGATATTCAAAATCCACTGTATCTTCTATCAAATGCATATTATCAGGTGCTTTTGATTACGCAGTAGAGCCATTACATTATTTGCAGACAAATCCATGTAAAATGGCTAGACTTGGGAAATTTTCTGCCGAGCAAAAAACCAGATCTATCATTTCTCAGGCAGATTATGCTGATATGCTTAGTCTTTATCCATTTGGAACCTACGGTTATATCATCCTTCTGCTCGGATGGAACTGTGGATTGCGCATTGGTGAAAGCCTTGGATTAAGCTGGGACTGTATAGATTTTGATTCAAAAACAATACGCATCGATAAACAGCGTATTTTAAGTAAAAATGGCTATGTTCTAAAGCCGCCAAAATATGAATCAACTCGAATATTGCAAATTAGTGAATCTCTATGTGCTGAACTAAAGGCTGAGAAACGAAGGCAGTCTGAAAATGAAGTGTTTTACGGAGAGCATTACACTATCTATGAAACTGATTCAGTGAATAACAAAAATGAAAAGCTGCTCCGTAGAATAAATAAATCTAACCAGTCTCAAAACCGCATCTCATTTGTATGTATTCAAGATAATGGAACTTTAGTTACCAAAGATAGCGTCCGAAGACTTTCTCAAAAAATTAGAAAGCTTATATCCCCCGAGTTTGATTATCATTCTCTGCGGCATACACACGCTACATTATTGGTAAGCGCCGGTGTGAATATTAAAGCTATTCAACAGCGCCTAGGGCATAGAAACATCACAACAACTCTTAACACTTATGCCCACTGTACCGAAGATATGGAAAAAGCAGCGGTGGAGGCGTTTGTAAAAATATGCGCTGGTCCCATGCCACCAAGATAAAATATATGGTGGCAAATTGGTGGCAATATCTAGTATTACATGATTATATGTCGTAGAAAGCCTGATTTTCCGGCAAGTTCATTTCGATAATTCCTTAAACAAATCTTAAAAGACTGGTGAAAAACGGCTGAAAAAAAGGACGATCCTATCCTCAGGGGCTTCTTCATCAGAAAACAAAGAAAGCTGAAATCTTTATAGTACAAAGGATTCCAGCTTTCTTATTTTTACAGAATTTAATTGGGTATGTTTTCTTCTGAAGACAGCCGTTGCAGCTCCCCTTAAGAAATGAAGGAAAAAGAAAAACAATGTTTTCTTAAGAGGAGGCTGCTTTCGAATGGTCGTCCTTTTCCATTTTTCATTTAATCTAAAAACCGTTCGATTTCCGCCCAAAGTTCCTGTACGCCTGTTTTCTTTTCGCCGCTGAAAGGAATCAGCACATCGTCAGGGCCCAAGCCCAATGTTTTCCGGATCACAGAAAGATGTTTCTGGATCTGGCTGCGGTTGATCTTATCGGATTTGGTAGCGGCAATGATGATGTCATAGCCATAGTGTTTCAGCCAGTCATACATCATGATGTCGTTTTTGCCGGGCTCATGGCGAATGTCGATAAGGAGGATGATGGCGCGGAGTTCTTCCCGTTTCTGGAGATATTCCTCAATCATCATGCCCCATTTGGCGATTTCCGTCTTAGGCGCCTTTGCATAGCCATAGCCGGGCAAGTCTACTACATACATGCAGTCGTTGACGTCATAAAAATTGATGGTTCTTGTTTTGCCGGGCTGGGAGCTGGTACGGGCCAGGGCTTTTCTGCCCAGCATGGCATTAATGAGCGTAGATTTGCCTACGTTGGATTTGCCCGCAAAGGCAATTTCCACTTTACCGTCGGTAGGATACTGGGAGAATTTCGTTCCCACTGCCGCCAGTGATGACTGTTTTACTTCCATACGCTTTCCCCTTTCGCCAGTGCGTGTTTCAGCACATCGTCCATTTCTTTTGCCAGAATAAATTCCAGCCCTTCTTTGATTTCATCGGAAATTTCCTGCAAATCTTTTTCGTTCTGTTTCGGCAGAATCACTGTTTTTACGCCGGCTTTTTTCGCCGCCAGCACTTTTTCCTGCAAACCGCCGATGGCAAGAACACGGCCGCGGATGGTCACTTCACCGGTCATTGCCACATCGTTCCGCACCTTCGCGCCTGTCAGAGCGGAAAGCATGGCGGTGGTCATGGTGATACCGGCAGAAGGGCCGTCCTTGGGTGTTGCCCCTTCGGGAATGTGGATATGCAGGTCTTGCTTTTTATAGAAATCCGGTTCCACTTTGAAACGGTCGCTCTGAGAGCGGATGTAGCTGATGGCCGCTTCCGCGGATTCCTTCATGACTTTCCCCAGATTACCTGTCAGACGGAATTTGCCGTCACCAGGCATGTTGTTTACTTCCACGGAAAGGGTGGTGCCGCCTACGGCTGTCCACGCCAGTCCACGAACGATACCCACCTGAGGTTCATCGTAAATACGGTCTTCTGTGAATCTGGGTTTGCCCAAAATTTCTTCCAGATTTTTCGCTGTCACGGTCATGGATTTCTTTTCGCCGCTGATGATGGCTTTGACAGCCTTGCGGCATACCTGACCGATGGTACGTTCCAGCTGACGAACGCCTGCTTCTCTAGTGTAGCCGTCAATAATCATTTCCACGGCTTCGGGGCGAATCTTCAGCTGACTGCCCTTGAGCCCATGGCGTTTCATCTGTTTTTTCACCAGATGTTCTGTGGCGATATGCTGTTTTTCTGTTGCTGTATAACTGCCCAGCTCAATGATTTCCATTCTGTCACGGAGAGGGCCTGGAATGGGTTCCAGACTATTTGCTGTACACATAAACAGTACCTTGGACAGGTCATAAGGCATTTCCACATAGTGGTCGCGGAATGTAAAATTCTGTTCCCCATCCAGCACTTCCAACAGTGCCGCCGCAGGGTCACCGTTATAGGATACCCCCAGCTTGTCCACTTCATCCAGCAGCATCAAAGGATTGATGGTGCCCACCTGTTTCATGGCATTCATGATACGGCCGGGCATGGCGCCGATGTATGTTCTGCGGTGGCCGCGGATTTCCGCTTCGTCTTTCACGCCGCCCAAAGACATACGCACATATTTCCGGTTCAATGCCTTTGCCACAGAACGGGCAATGGATGTTTTGCCGACACCGGGAGGGCCCACCAAACAAAGGATGGTGGCTTTTTCCTCGGGGGCGTTTTTCCGCACCGCCAGATATTCCAAAATACGTTCTTTTACTTTTTCCAAACCGTAATGATCTTCATCCAGAATTTCCGCTGCTTGTTTCAGATCGAAAGTTTCTTCGGTCATTTCATTCCAAGGCAGGTTCAACAATGTATCAATATAACTGCGGGACACGTTGGATTCAGGAGAAGTTACAGGAATCTTCATCATACGGTCGATTTCCTTCTCTACGGTTTTCCGCACTTCTTCAGGAGGGTTCTTTTCCTCCAGACGACGGCGGAATTCCGCAGCGTCAGCGCCGATACCGTCTTTATCCCCCAGTTCTTCCTGAATGACCTTCAGCTCTTCTCTAAGGAAATATTCCCGCTGGTTTTTGTCGATGGCATCCTTTGTTTTCGCTTCGATTTCCCGTTTCACTCGCAGCACCTGCTGTTCGTAGCGCATGATTTCCATGACTGCCTGCAAACGGTCATAAGGATTCAGAATTTCCAGAATCCGCTGTTTCCGGTCAAAGGAAATTTCCAGTCCTGCCGCAATGACGTCTGCCAGTTTGCCGGGCTTTCCTGATGCCAGCACATTGGGCAGCAAATCCACTGCTGTGGTATTGGGCACGAACTTTGCGTACTCTTCATACAAATCCTGAGCAATACGCATTTCCGCCGCTGTATGTACCTCCGGCAGTTCCGGGAAATCCTGGGCAATGGTGGTGATTTCCGCATAATCACATTTGCGTTTATGCTGCACTGTTTCCAGTCTGCCGCGGATGACACCTTCTACAATGACATGGGTCATGTTGCCAGGGAGTTTCAAAATCTGTTTGATGGTAGCCACGGTACCGAATTCGTACAGGCCCATCTGTTCGGGACTTGCGTCTTCGGGGTCACGCTGCGCCACCAGGAAAATACGCTTGTCGCCTTCATCTGCCACTTCCAGCGCATCCAGAGATTTCTGTCTGCCTACGGGGAAGCTGATTGCCATATTGGGAAATACCGTCAGGCCTCTCAAGGCCATCATAGGTAATTGTATTCTCTCTTTTGTTTCTATCATCTATTTCACCTCTATCTCATAGGCTTTTACACACAGGCTTTTTGCCTAATCAAGTTATTATACAACAGAACTGGCTTTCGGTCAATTCCTACCAATACACAAGGTTATATTTTTTCTGGAAAATATGGCTTTTCTTTGACCGTTCATACATTGACAATCCCTTTTATTCCATACTAAAATAAAACCGATTCATTACAAAAGAAAAAATGCATTTTAAGGAGGAAATACAAATGATTGGATTAGGAACACTCATCAATGTCGGCGGCATATTATTGGGCGGCCTTCTGGGCGCCCTTTTCGGCAAAGCCATAAACGTCAGAATACAGGAAACCATCATGAAAGCCACTGGGCTTTGTGTCATTTTTCTGGGCATCGGCGGTGCCATTGAAAAAATGATGACGGTCACAGAATCAGGACTCACCAGCGGCGGCACCATGATGATTATTGGTTCTTTTGCCATTGGTTCCCTCATCGGGGAAATATTGAACATTGAGAAACATCTGGAACACTTCGGCGAATGGCTGAAGGAAAAGACCAAAAACGACCGTGATACAAAATTTGTAGACGGCTTTGTGAACACTTCCCTGACGGTATGTATCGGTGCCATGGCAGTGGTCGGCGCCATTCAGGACGGCATTGCCGGGGATTACTCCATACTGGCGGCAAAAGCAGTCTTAGACCTGATCATCGTCATCATCATGACCACATCCATGGGGAAGGGCTGTATCTTCTCTGCCATTCCTGTGGCAATCTTTCAGGGATGCATCACCATACTGTCCCGTTTCATCGAGCCTTGGATGACAGAACAGGCTTTGGCCAACCTGTCCCTTACCGGCTCCATGCTCATTTTCTGTGTAGGTATCAACTTGATTTGGGAGAAAAAGTTCAAAGTTGCCAATATGCTCCCCACCATCGTCATTGCAGTCATTTGGGCGCTGCTTCCCTTCGGGGCATAACAGAACATACAAAAGGCGTGAAATGCAAAGCAACTTCCCCTTAAGAAAACATTGATTTTCCTTTTCCTTGATTTTTTAAGGGGAATTGCGACGGCTGTCTTCATAAGAAAACATAACAAATAAAATCTTCATAAAATAAGAAAGCCAAAATCCTTTGTTATGATAAGGATTTTGGCTTTCTTTGTTTTCTTATGAAGATGCCCCCCAAAATCATGCGTTTTTTTATTGGAAAAACCGGCTTTTCTAAGAAATTCTTACATTTGGAGTATCCGCCTTGTTTTTCCTCTTTCGCCATCTTAAAATGTTCTTATAAAGAAACATACAAATTCCTGTAGCGAAACAAAAAGGGGGCATTTTTATGGAACTGCTGCACGAGGAATACCAAAAACTGTCAAAGTTCGCATTGCTCTTAGTCATTCCATGGCTGATTCTTATCAATCTGCTGTTATGCTGGCTGGATATGACTTTTCCAAAACTCCCATTGCCATTGTTTTTGCTGCTTTATGCTCTCATAATCGCTGCCTTATTTTCTCTGGGATATGTCTGCGGCAAAAGGCGCTGCCCTGTTCTGGCTCTGGCTGTGGGCTGTCTGCAATATCTCCTCTACAATCTGCTTTCCTTCCTGCCCATTTCCTTAGGGTTGGAACATTCCTGGCAATGGAGTGATGTCACGATGCTTCTGTCTCCCCTGATACTGCCTTTGGTTCTGCTCCTTTTTATGGGCATGGGGTATCTGAGCGGACGGTCTGCTGCTCCAAAAACAGATGATGTCAAAAAAAGCCTTTCCTCGCTTTTTCCGAAAGCATATCTGCTTTATCTGGTGCCATGGATGCTGCCTCTGATTTATTGCTTTGAAGGAACAAGGGTGCAAAACCTCCCCTTCTTTGCCATACCTCTTTTGCTCTGCGGCATCTTTGTGGCGCTGTTCCTCATTTCTCTGGGATGCAAAAAGAAAGCTCTGCTCTTTGGCATGGGATTACAACTCTGTTACCTGATTCTTGGGGGATTGCATCTGAATATCCCAGGCATATTTTTCTCTCTGTTTTTCCTGCCCTGCATCTCTCCTTTTTTCGTCGTGCAAATCATGGGCTACCGTCTTGGAAAAACAACTGCCTGATATAAAATCTTCATAAGAAAACAAAGAAAGCCAAAACCCTTATGATTACAAAGGATTTTGGCTTTCTTATTTTGAAGATTTCATTGTTATGTTTTCTTAAGGGGAAGTTGCTTTCCTTATTTTATTTTTGCAGCCCTTCTGCTGTCAAAATGCCTCTTTGTGGCATACCTGCCTGTTTTTCTTCTTTCTTTGTAAAGACCATTTCCAGCAGTTCACTGATTTCCTCCACGGGAACCGCTTCCAATCCTAACCGCTCATACCTTCCCTGCCAATTTGCCTTAGGGATATAAGCACGAGTTACGCTGGCTTCTTCTGCCGCCTGCAATTTCTCCGTGACACCGCCCACAGGCAGTATTTTCCCTGTCAGGGAAATTTCTCCTGTCAGTGCCACATCTCCCGGCACTGCCGCTCCTGTAAAAGCGGAATAGGCCGCCAGAAACATGGCTGTGCCTGCCGAAGGGCCATCCACAGGCATACCTCCGGGGAAATTGATATGAACGGCATACTGGCTCCGGTCAAAGCCGTATCCTTCCAGCACCGTCAGCACATTTTCCGCGGAACTGCGGGCATTGCTTTTTCTTTTGCTGACGCCATGGGGACTGCGGATTTCTTCTTCCTCCACAATGCCTGTCACCTGCAAATGGGGTACTGTGCTTTTTTGCATCTTCACTTCCACTGTCAGCACCGCACCGCCCATGCCGCCTGTAACAGCCAGACCGTTGACCACGCCCACGCGAGGTACAGCCGTCACTTTTTGGCGAGGGTACGGCTGATAATGACCAGCTTCCGCCACCCATTCCAAGTCAGCACTGCCGACCCAGTTTCGTCCCTTCATTTCTGCCAGAGAGGCTAAGGACTGCACCAGACGCACCGTATCCCTGCCGCCGCCGGCATAAAGGGCAATTTTTCCACAAAGGCCATCTTCGTACTGAAGCCCCACTCGTTCCATACTGTCCGCGGCAATCTGTTCCACCGCTTCGGGACGCAGACCGTCAAAGAAAATCTCTGTACAACGGGAACGCAGTGCTGCCGGCAATTCCGAAGGATTTCTGGTGGTTGCTCCGATCAGGCGAAAATCCGCTGGCAGTCCTTTCTGGAAAATCTCGTGGATATAGGGAGGAATCCGCTTATTTTCTCGGCTGTAATAACTGCTCTGGAACTTTGCCACACGGTCCTCCAGCACCTTCAGCAAGCGGTTCATCTGAATCGGATGGAGCTCCCCGATTTCGTCAATGAACAGCACGCCCCCATTGGCTTCACTAACAGCGCCGGGCTGCGGACGGGGAATGCCCATCTGTCCGAAAGCCCCTGCCCCCTGATAAATGGGGTCATGGACAGAGCCCAAAAGAGGATCTGCAATGCTTCGCTCGTCAAACTGCAATGTGGTGGCGTCCACCTCCACAAATTTCGCGTTAGGAGAAAAAGGGGAATTCCGTCGTCCTTTGGCTTCCTCCAGCACCAGTCTTGCCGCCGCCGTTTTGCCTACACCGGGTGGGCCATAAATGATGATATGCTGGGGATTGGGGCCGCAAAGAGCCGCTCTGAGGGCACAAATGCCCCGCTCCTGCCCCACAATCTCGCCCAAGGACTTGGGACGAGTTTGTTCCGTCAACGGTTCTGTCAGTCCCACCTGCCGCATGGCATCCAGCTTTTCCATCTCCCGCTCGTTCTCCTCCATGGAAATGCCGTCCCGTCCGCCTTTCCGCCGAGAACCGCTCCGCAGGAAATACCACGCCCCCAGCAGGAAAAATAACATCTGTGCAAAAAATAAAAACCATCCGCTCACATCCACGCCTCCTTTTTATAGAGGTAGTATGTGCCGAATGGTTTTCTTTCATACGTTTGAAATGGTAATGCCGTACAGTTCCACATCTTCCGCAGGCGCGTTGCCTTCGGTGATGGAATACATGAAATCGTCTGTGCTGTCCGGCGTATATACATACTCATCATAGTATTCCCAGTCATTCATATAAGGATTGCCATAATGGTCATATCTGCGATACTGCTGATACTGCACCGCATTGGCGAAAATACCAACGAAAAACAGTACCGCACTGATGGACAGTACAATGCCGATGGCAATATAAACTAGGGCTGCCCGTGAGAAATTCCGGCGGTTCACATTGCCGTTTTTCCCAAATGCCCACAAAAGCAGCACCACCAGATTCACCACTGGAATACACATAATCAGAAACATAATCAGATAGCCGCCCACAGTAATGGGTTCCGTATCCAGATGGGGTTCCTCTTTCTTTTGACTTTCCGCATGGGATGCTTTGGACTGTTCCGCTCCATCCCCTGCTGTGATGGGCTTGCCGCAGACAGTACAGAACCGATCTTCCTCGTCCACAGAAGCGCCGCAATGGTTACAGAATTTTGACATATTCTTTTCCCCCTTCCCTTTTCCTGGATTTTTTTATAGTATATCACATTTTACTGCCGCAATCTTTCATTTTTTCTTACAAAACTTTTTTTATTTTTAATTGTAAACCATTTTAATTCTAATTAGTTGACTTTCAAAAACAAAAAGCGTATCCTCCTTACAGAAAGAAAAGGAGGCCTCTGCCATGACCAAAACACGCACACTGACCATGACCGCGCTGATGACAGCCGTCATTTGCATATTCGCACCCATATCTATTCCCATCCCCATCAGTCCTGTCGCTTTGACGCTGGGTACATTCGCCATGTATCTGACAGCCTATGTGCTGCCGCTAAGACAAGCTCTGGCTGCCATTGGGCTGTATCTGCTTCTAGGCGCCGCTGGGCTGCCTGTTTTTTCCGGCTACACAGCAGGACTTTCCCGTTTTGCCGCTCCCGGCGGCGGGTATCTCATTGGATTTCTGTTCCTGACAGGTATCAGCAGTCTGTTTGTTTCCCGTTTTCCCAGGAACATTCCGGCACAAATGGGCGGTTTGTTTCTAGCAACCATCATCAATTATATTCTTGGCACCGCATGGATGGCATACCTGACAAACACCACGTTTTTACAATCCCTGCCCATGGGGGCGCTGGTGTTCCTGCCCTTGGATATTGTAAAAATCATCATCGCCTGCCTGCTGGGCAACCGCATCCGTGCTTATCTGCATATGTAAATAAAAAAAGAGAGAATTCCGAAACGAAAGGAGTTCTCTCTTTTTTACAATACAAGCCACTGTGCCACATTGAAGAAAATCACCAGCGCCACCGCGTCCACCACCGTGGTAATGAGGGGGCCGGCCATGATGGCAGGGTCTAATTTACAAACTTTTGCGCCAATGGGCAGGACGCAGCCCATGGCTTTTGCCACAACCACTACAAAGCCCATGCTGACAGAAACGGTCAGATCCACCATAATATCCGTGGAAGGGCTGAAAATGGTCTGTTTCACGAAGTTCAGTGCCGCCAGAAGGACACCGCAGATCATACCTACCTGGATTTCTTTCCCCATGACCCGCAAAATATCTCTGGGGCGGATGTCCCCCAAGGACATCCCACGAATGATGGTAGCAGAGGTCTGGGAACCGGCATTGCCGCCGGTACCTGTCAGAACAGGGATGAATGCCGCCAACTGAACCGCCTGGCTGAGGATGGCGTCATAGCCGGAAATGATAGCACTGCTGAGGGTACCAGAAATCATCAGTACACACAGCCACACAATACGGTTTCGTGCCAGTTTTGTCACAGGTGTTTTCAGATATTCCTCATCGGAAGGCAGCAACGCCGCCATTTTTTCCATATCTTCCGTGGTTTCTTCGTCGATAACGTCCACGATATCGTCTACGGTGATGATACCTACCAGACGGTTTTCCCCGTCTACAACAGGCAGGGAAATGAAGCTGTATTTTCGAAACAGGTTTGCCGCTTCTTCCTGGTCATCCAAAGTGGCAATGGAGATGACATCTTCCTCCATAAGTTCTTCTACCAATTTATCTTCATCGGCAAAGAGCAGTGTTCTGAGGGGCAGTACCCCCACCAGATGCTTTTTGTCGTCGATTACATAACAGGTATAAATGGTTTCTTTATCCAGACCGTTTTTGCGGATGATTTCCATGGCGCGCTTTGCCGTCATGGTTTTGGAAAGGTATACAAACTCTACGGTCATCAAACTTCCGGCGGAGTTTTCGGGATAATGCAGGAAACGGTTGATCAGAGCACGGGTTTCTCTATCGGTGTTCCGCAGAACTTTGCTTACCAGATTGGCAGGGGCTTCCTCCAGAAAGTCGATGGTATCGTCCAGATACATATTATCTACGATGTTCCGTACTTCCGTATCCGTAATGGATGTGACCAGCATTTCCTGGGTGTCATTGTCCAGGAAAGAGAAGGCTTCTGCCGCCATATCCTTGGACAGCAGACGGAAGAGGAACAATTGCTTATCCGCCGGCAGTTCTTCCAGAAATTCCGCCACGTTGGCAGGGTTTTCTTCATTCAGTTCTTCTCGCAGCAGGATATACTGTCCTTTTTCAATAAGTTCCTGCCACTTTTCCACCGTTTTATTCCATTCTTCCATGTCACACCTCCTTCGGAATATCGTTTCTCATGCTCTTACAGCAACAACATGGTTGCGATGCTGAAATAAATAATCAATGCCACAGCGTCCACCAGTGTGGAAATCAAAGGGCCTGCCATCATGGCCGGGTCTACCTTCAAAATCTTTGCCAGAATAGGCAGAGTACAGCCGATGGTCTTAGACAGCACTACAACGGCCGCCATACTGATGGAAACGGTAAAGTCTACCAAAAAGCCCGTACTTGGGCTGAAAAATGTCATACGTACCATATTGACTGCCCCCAGGGCAATGCCGCAGAGCGCGCCAACCCGGACTTCTTTCCAGACAACCCGGAGTACATCTTTCACTTCAATTTCTCCCAGTGCCATACCACGAATGATCATGGTGGAAGCCTGAGAGCCTGCGTTCCCCCCGGTACCTGTGATGATGGTGATGAAGCTGGAAAGGGCCATAACCGTTGCCAATAAGGTTTCATAATGGCTGATAACCAGGGAGCTGAGGGTACCGGATACCATCAGTACGCACAGCCACACAATACGGTTTCGTGCCAGCTTCAGCACAGGGGTTTTCAGATATTCTTCGTCGGAAGGCAGCAATGCTGCCATTTTTTCCATATCTTCCGTGGTTTCCTGTTCGATAACGTCCACGATATCGTCCACGGTGATGATGCCTACCAAGCGGTTTTCCAAGTCCGTAACAGGCAGCGCCATCCAGTTATATTTCTTGAAGATCTGTGCAACTTCTTCCTGGTCGTCGGTGGTGTGTACAGATACCACGTCTTCTTCCATCAAGTCCTGCACCAGTTCTTCATCCTTGGCACAAATCAGCGTCCGCAAAGGGACAACGCCAATAAGCTTTCGCTGACCGTCGATAACGTAACAGGTATAGATGGTTTCCTTATCCATGCCTGTCCGCTTGATCTGCTTCATGGCCACATCTACGGTCATACCGCCTCTGAGTTTCACAAACTCGATGGTCATCAAGCTGCCGGCGGAATTTTCCGGGTAGTTCAAAAAGCGGTTGATGAGTGCCCGGGTTTCCGCGTCCGTATTCCGCAGCACCTTTTTTACCAGATTGGCAGGTGCTTCCTCCAGAAAGTCCACCGTATCGTCCAGGAACATTTCGTCTACGATGTTGCGCACTTCTTTATCTGTAATGGAATGAACGATATGTTCCTGGGTGTCACTGTCCATATAGGAAAATACTTCCGCCGCCATGTCCTTGGTCAGCAGGCGGAAAATGAAAAGCTGTTTTTCCGCAGACAGTTCTTCGAAGTATTCCGCCAAGTCGGCGGCGTTTTCCTCGTTCAATTCCTGTTTTAACTGTATATATGCCCCTTTGTCCATAAGTTCATTGAAATGGTCAAAGAGCGTCTGCATTTCCTCCACTGTTTTTCACCTCGTTTTTCAGACAATAAAAAAACACCATTGTCTTTGCAAAAGTGTCAGCAGAAAATGTCGTCATACAATTTTCCTAAAAACGCGCACAGGAAAGTAAGCCCCTATTTCACCATAGGAAAAAAGGAACCAAAAGGATACGACATCTCCGCTGTGATATTCAAATACCATCGCTCAGGCCCCAAAGGGATACTCTCGCTACTGCCGTCCATTCGGTTCACCTCCGTTAATGCTTTCTTGCCTGTCATTTTACTCCATATTTAGTATATGCTTTCCCAAAATCAACGTCAACCCCAACTTCTCCAATCCATAGAAAAAATTACAAAACAATGAGAAAACCCCGGAATGACTGGAAAATCTTTCCACACAAACCGGGGTTAATGCGTTCTTTTTTTAGAATTTTTTCAGGAAATTGCCAAATTTGGTATATTGTCCCATCCAGGTCAGGTCGACAGTACCCGTCGGGCCGTTACGCTGTTTGGCAATGATGAGTTCCGCCTGATTTTTCTTTTCCGTATCGGGGAAATAATACTCATCACGATAGAGGAAAGCCACCACATCGGCATCCTGCTCGATGGCGCCGGATTCTCTCAGGTCGGAGAGCATAGGTCTATGGTCTGCACGCTGTTCGCAGGCACGGGACAGCTGAGAAAGAGCAATAACCGGCGCTTCCATTTCTCTGGCAATGGCCTTGAGCGCACGGGAAATTTCGGAAATTTCCTGCTGTCTGGAATCATTTCGGCTGTTGCCACTCATAAGCTGCAAATAGTCGATGACGATGAGCCCAAGTCCTTTTTCCACCTTCAGGCGGCGGCACTTAGAACGAACCTCCATGGGGGTTACCCCAGGAGTATCATCAATGTAGATAGGTGCCTGAGAAAGAGGGCCCATGGCCTGAATCAAATCTGCCCAGTCGCTGTCTGTCAGTTCCCCTGTACGGAGCCTTTGAGCGTCCAGCATAGCTTCGGAACAAAGCATACGGTTTACCAGCTGTTCCCGGCTCATTTCCAGAGAGAATACCGCTGTGGGCACATTGCTGCGAATGGCGGCATTCTGGATGATGTTCAGAGCAAACGCCGTTTTCCCCATGGAAGGACGGGCTGCCAGCAAAATCAAGTCAGACTTCTGCAATCCTGCGGTTTTCTGGTCGAAGTCCACAAAACCCGTAGGTACGCCAGTCAGTTTCCCTTTGGAACGGTAGATATCCTCGATTTTTTCGATGGAATCCACGGCAATGTCCCGGATATGGTGGAACTGGTCGGAATGGCGGTTCTGCATGATGTCAAAAATGCCTTTTTCCGCCGTATCCATAATGGCGTTTACGTCGGTTTTGCCTTCGTAACTCATCTGGGAAATATTATTTGCCGTCCGGATGAGCCGACGCAATACGGATTTTTCCTCCACAATGGCAGCGTAATGGCGCATATTTGCGGAGCTGCCCACAGAAGTGGAGATATTGGCAAGGAAAGGCAGGCCGCCAATCTGTTCAAAGACCTGCTTTTCCTCCAGTTTATTTTTCACGGTAATCATGTCGATGGGCACGCCGCTATGGTAAAGCTCCTCTGCCGCTTCAAAGACCTGTCTATGGTCGGGGCGGTAGAAATCCTCTCCTGTCAGCATTTCCAATGCCAAAGACGCCGCTTCCCGATCCAGAAACATGGCGCCCAGCACTGCCAGCTCTGCCGCATCGTCATGGGGCGGTACATTCTGGAAGATTTCCGCCTGTGGGGCTGTATTTTGTTGTTCCATATTTCCCGCCTCCTTTGTTTCTTTCATTGATTAGGCTTCTACGATTTTTACAGTCACTTCTGCTGTTACCTTAGGGTGCAGTTTGATGACTGCTGTTCTTTCGCCCAGCATTTTGATGGAATCGCCGATGGATACTTTCTTTTTATCCAGATCCATGCCTGTCTGTTTGATGATTTCTTCCGCAACTTCTTTGTTTGTTACGGAGCCGAACAGTTTGCCGTTGCTGCCTGTTTTCACTTTGATCACAACAACTTTTTCATCCAGCTGTTTTTTCATTTCCTGTGCTTTTTCCAGTTCTTCCTGTTTGCGTTTTGCTTCGGCTTTCTGCTTCAGTTCATAGTCGTTCAGGTTGGATTTTGTAGCTTCTACTGCCAGTTTTTTGGGCAGCAGGAAATTTTTTGCATAGCCTTCGCTGGCATTGATTAAGTCGCCTTTTTTGCCGACGCTTTTTACATCCTGTAATAAAATCAGTTTCATTATGCTTCCTCCTCCAAATATTCTTCAATGGCTGCGCGGACTTTTTCCTTGGCTTCCTCAACGGTGCAGTCTGTAAGCTGCGCACCGGAAACCGTCAGATGACCGCCGCCACCCAGTTTTTCCATAACTCTCTGCACATTGATCTCCCCAAAGCTGCGGGCGGAAATATACACCGTATCTTCCACCTTACAGCAGACAAAGGATGCCTGAATGCCTGTGACATTCATCAAATCGTCTGCCGCCTGTGCCGCTGTCAGTGTGGAATTTTCCACATCGGAAGGGCAGACGGAAATAGCGATATGCTCCCGGAACAGTTCCGCATCCCGGACGGCTGTTGCTTTCGCCTTGTAAGCGTCCATGTCGTTTTGGAACAGCAGCCGCACCCGGATACTGTCAGCACCGTTTCTGCGGAGGAATGCCGCAGACTCAAAGGTCATGGCACCTGTCTTCACGCAGAAGTTTTTGGTGTCTACGGTGATGCCTGCCAGCAGGGCATCGGCTTCGATCTGATGCAGTTTTACTTTTTTGTCCATATGCTGAATCATTTCTGTAATGAGTTCAGATGTGGACGAAGCGTAAGGCTCATGATAAATGAGCACCGCCTGTTCGATGAAATCGGTACTCTTGCGGTGGTGGTCGAAAACGACGATTTTCTTCGCCGCCATGAGCACCTGTCTGCTGTCTACCATGGATTCCCTGTGGGTATCTACAATAACCAGCAGTGTTTTGTCATTGACCATGCGCATGGCGTCTACGCCATCCGCAATGACACCGCCGAATTTGCCGCTTTCATCCATTTTATCGCAAAGGCGTTTGACGCCTACGCTGACTTTGTCCATGACAATATTGCATTTCTTGCCAATGCTCTTTGCCATGGCACAGATACCGATACAAGCGCCTAAGCTGTCCAGATCGGCATTCTTATGCCCCATGACCAGAATGTCAGAAGCATCCCCCATGAGCTCCATAAGGGCATCCGCTTTGACACGGGCACGGATACGGGCATTGCGGTGGATTTCGCCGCTCTTGCCACCGAAGAACAGGTATTTTTCCCCGTCTTTGATGAGCACCTGATCGCCGCCTCGCCCCAGAGCCAAGTCCATAGCCGCTTTTGCGTTTGCCATGGCATCCTCCAGAGAGCCGCCGCCAATACCGATACCCATGCTGAGGGTCACAGGAATGTGTTCCCCTACGGAGATTTCCTTGATCTCGTTAAAAGGCTCGAATTTCTTTTCTTTCAGCCGCTCCAGACTGCCCTTAGAGAGCAGAAAAATATAGCGGTCTTTCTCCAGTTTTTTGATAACGGCGTCTGCCGCCTGCGCCAGCTGATTGAACTTTCTGTCAATGAGTGCGGAGAGGATGGGCAGTCGGTTTTCGTCGATGCTGTCCAACACATCGTCGTAGTTATCCAGCAGGATCATACCCACAACGGTTTCCTGTTCCTCCAGTTCTTTTTCAAGCTGACAGGTTTTGGTGATGTCCACCATAATGAGGGTCAAAACTGCCCCCACAGCGCCGCTTTTGTCCACCACATCGCAGTGGTTCAGGGCGGCTTTGTAAGAACGGTCGCCTACGGTAACTCTCTGAGGTTCTCCGGCGCCGCTGGTTTTCCGCAGCACTTCAATGACGGGTTTTGCGTCCTCACTATTGGGGAACACTGCCGCGAAAGGCTCATTATACATCATGACCCTGCCACGAATATCCAGCACAGCGTAAGGAATGGGCAGATTTTGGGGAATGGAGAAATTTTCCCGAAGCACTGCCGTATCCAGAAAGCGGTTTTCCTCTGGCTCTTCCTGAGGCTCATCGGCAAAGAGGTCTTTGAGCATGGGGCGCAGGAAACTGCCTGCCACAATCCCCACCAATGCCCCTACGCCAAGGCGTACATCCAGCATCAGGCAAAGGATCACCACCAGCACAGCCACTGCCATGCCGACCACCAGCCGTCCTTCCGTTCCTTTCTTTGTTTCTTCTTTTCTTTCTTCCATATTGCAGCCTCCAAGCTGTTTGGCTTTTTCAAAAGCCTTTCTGTGACTGTTTATGTTTCTTCCAGTTCATGCAAAACAGTCAGCAGATCACTTTTCCATGCAGATACATCTTCCTGCACCAACGCCGCCTTCAGGGTCATAGCTGCCTTTCTGCTCAGTCCATCCTGAGAAATGCCCAGCCGTCCTGCCAAAAGGCGCAGACTAATTTCCAGCTTTGCCAGAAGCTCTGTCTGTTCCGCTTTTGAGGCATTGTTGTGCATGGCTGTAAACAGATCCGCCACCTGAGCGAGCATTTGACATTGCAGCTCCTGGGTCATGCGGATATTTCTTGCCACATCGAATGATTTTTCCGGCACAGTATCGCCTTCCTTTCTGCCTGTTTTCTGTTTATGCAGTAATATAGTATACCACAGAACCATGATTTTCTCAACTGTTATCTGCATTTGGCCCCCCCTTGACAAAGGGAAAGACCCCTGCTAGAATAGTTAGGCAATCTTAATTATTAGGTAATCTTAACTATTTTTATCATAGGAGGCGGTAACAGATGGGCATTGGAGAAGCCATCACAAAATTTTTTCACGACATGGGCATTTTAGAGCTGCGTACCCGCAACGAACACCCAGCCTATGCCAAACTGAGCTACAACAGCAGTCTGTATCTGGACATCATATCCGCTCATCAGGGAGAATATACCCCTTCCAAACTGGCAGACATGCTCCACATCGCAAGACCTTCTGTCACCCAGAAGATCAATGTGCTGGAAAAGGCCGGATATGTGACCCGGAAACAAAATCCTGCCGACAAACGGGAATATTTCCTGTATTTCAATGCAGATTCTTTTGACGCGGATACCCAGTCTATTTACACAAAACTCACCAAACAGATCAGTGAATCTATGGAACAACGCTATTCGAAGGAGGAAATCGAGAAATTCTCCGAAATGCTTTCCTACATCGGGGAAATTTGTCTTGATGAACGCTTATGAACGAAGTACAATTTGCAACACTGCCTACAAGAAAGATATTTTTCCGCTGTGCTCTGCCAGGACTTTTAGCCATGGTGGTATCGTCCATCTATATGATGATCGACGGCATTTTCGTGGGACGATACATCGGCAGCCACGCACTGGCGGCGGTAAACTTAGCCTTTCCCGTCATTATGATTCTCTTTGCCGTAGGGGATATGGTGGCGGTAGGCTCCTCTGTCAAAATCGCCCTTTTATTGGGCCAAGGAAAAAATAAAGAAGCCAACGGACTATTTTCCGCGGCTTTCTGCATGATTCTGGGCATTGGTGTGCTTTTCTCCCTTGTGGGATTTTTTGCAGCACCAAAGCTTATCACCCTTTTAATCAAAGATACGACTCTGGCGAACGTGGCATGGGACTACGCGCGGATATTCCTTTATTTCATGCCTGCCATCATGCCTCTGTTCGCCGTTGACAACTACCTGCGCATCTGCGGCAAAGCTAATTTCAGTATGTGGATGAACATTTCCGTGGCAGTGCTGAACATCATTCTGGACTGGTTCTTTCTGGCGTATCTGCGGCTGGACATCCGTTTTGCCGCCCTTGCCACATCCGTCAGCATGACCTTAGGGGTACTCATTGCCCTGACACCTATTTTTCTGAGAAAACTGACACTGCGTTTCACTCGCCCGCGGATTTCTCTTTCCACCACACTGGGCATTTTCCATAACGGCAGTTCGGAATTTTTCAACAACATTTCCGGCTCCTTCATGTCCACAGTGGTCAATGCTTTCCTGCTCCATCTGGGCGGCGGTACAGCCGTTGCCGCTTACGGCATCGTCATGTATCTAGACAGTCTGCTCCTTATGGCACTCTATGGGATTCTGGACTCCCTCCAGCCCCCTGTCAGCTACAACATCGGTGCAGGCAATCACCAGAAAGCACGGGAATTTTTCCGTTTGAGCTGTAAAGTCACAGCTGCCATTTCTCTGGCATGTCTGCTGGCCATGGTATGTTTTCCTCGGGAACTGGCATCCCTGTTCTTACAGGAAAATTCCGCGGAAGTGCTGGAAATGACCGTCACTGCCCTGCGGCTGTATGCACCAGCCTATCTGTTCCTGTGGCTGAATATGGTCATCAGTTCCTTCCTCACCGCCATGGACAGAGCAAAGGATTCCCTGACCATCATGCTGTTTCGGGCATTGATTTTCCCCTCACTTTCTCTGGCAATCTTTCCCCAGATTTTGGATGTCACAGGGATTTTCATCACCCCTGCCATCTCCGGCGCACTGACGGTAATCATTTCCACTACCATCTGGCGCAGGCTTGGCAAACAACAGCCTCAAGAAGCATAAAAAAGAGGAGATTCTTTGAAGAATCTCCTCTTTTTTGTTATCCAAATAATTCTGTCAGAACTTTGATGAAGAAAATCACCAATACCACCAGTATAAACGGCTTCACGAATTTCGTACCTTTTTCCGTGAAAATCCGTGTGCCTACATAGTTTCCGGCAATGCTGAACACACCAGCTACAATGCCCAAAGGCAGCATCACTACCCCATTGAGCAGAAACACCACCAATGCGGAAATATTGGTGCTCAGGTTAATGACCTTTGTGGTGCCTGCCGCTTCTGTCAGACCGATATGCGCCAATCCCGTCAGCAGCAGCAAAAGGAATGTTCCTGTGCCGGGACCGTAAAAGCCATCATAAATACCGATACAGAAGGAAATGAGCACGCTGAGCAAAACCGTTCTGCCGTAGCTGTAAGGCGCCCGTTCCGCGTCCAGACTGCGGCCTCTCAGCACGTACAGGGCTGTCACTGGCAGAATAAACAGCATGAGAATCTGAATAACTCTTTCAGACAGAAGCAGAGAAATCTTTGCGCCCATATAAGAGCCGCCCAAAGCGAATACCACACAGGGCAATGCCCGTTTCCAATGGATAAAGCCGCTTTTTCCATAACGATAAGTCGCTACCACTGTACCCATGGCAGCACTCATTTTATTGGTGGCAATGGCGCCATGAACAGGCACGCCGGCAATCATATAAGCCGGCAAAGAAATCAGTCCGCCGCCGCCAGCCACTGCGTCTATGAGCCCCGCCATAAAAACCATGGGGCATACGATCAAATAAGCCAAAAACGTATCCATAACTGCTCCTTTTCTTTTGTTCATACTTCTTTTCCAAAACTCGTTCCATTATAGCCGTTTTTCTTTGAAGGCGCAACATAGATTTTGATAAAACTTATGACACAAAAAAGCCGAAAACTTCTATCATAGAAATTTTCGGCTCAATCTCAATCTGTCACACCTGCAATATGACGGATAACTTCTCCCGCAAGCAGCAATCCAGCCACCGGCGGCACAAAGGAAAGGCTCCCGGGAATCTGGCGTTTGCCTGTTTCCGGGGATTCCGCAGGTTTTTGGGGTTCTTCTTTGGAATAAACCACTTTCACGTTTTTGATGCCCCGTACTTTCAGCTCTTTCCGCATGACTTTTGCCAAAGGACATACGGAAGTTTTGGAAATGTCCGTCACTTCAAAGCGTTCGGGATGGAATTTATTCCCCGTTCCCATGCAGCTGATGACAGGAACGCCGGCTTTTTTGGCTTCTTCAATGAGAATCAGCTTGCTGGTGACAGTATCAATGGCGTCAATGACGTAATCATATGTAGAAAAATCCAGCAAATCCCGATTTTCCGCCCCATAGACTACTGGGTAAGTTTCCACTTCTGTTTCCGGTGAAATATCAGCGATACGCTCCGCCATGACTGCGGTCTTTTCTTTTCCCACAGTGGAATGAAGGGCAATCAATTGGCGGTTGATGTTGGTGATGCTCACGGTATCCCCGTCCACCAAAGTGATATGTCCCACGCCGCCTCTTGCCAGGGCTTCCGCCGCGAAAGAGCCTACGCCGCCAATGCCAAAGAGTGCCACACGGGCAGAACGGAGTTTATGCAATGCTTCTTCCCCCAGCAGCAGTTCCGCTCGGGAAAATATATTCAAATCCTGTGTCATTTCTTCTGTTCTCCTTTTTCTTTTCTGCGTCTGGGTGGGATTTTTTCCCAAGGCAGTGGTTCATACAAATGCAAAATGGTCCGCACCACGCCGTCCCCATGGTGTCCTCGAAGCTGATAATCGGCAACTGCCTTCGCCTCCGGTGTCGCGTCTGCGGTGGCATAAGACAAGTCTGCCCAGTTCATGAGGGAAATATCGTTTTTGTTGCTGCCGAAAGCAACAACTTTTCGGTTGCCCATGCCGCTGACACTTTCCAGCAATCGACGCACCATATATTCCTTGGTGGCATTTTTGTGATAAATCTTCAAATGGCAGTAATCCGGCGGTGTTTCTGAGCGGTCACGCAAAAACAGCAGTTCTTCTGCCCCTTCCATCTGCCGCAGTTCTTTTTCTGCCAAATCTGCATCCTCATTTTTCAGCACCAACAGGAAATAAACGGGAATCCCTTCTTCCGGCACATCACCGTATACATAATTGCGATAAGGGGATTTTCTTGCTCGTTCATAGAGTTTCCGTTCCTCTTCATTATGGAAATCCCGGTAATAAATGAGGAGTACATCTTGCAGCACCACATTGAGGAAATAATGGAAATTCTTTCCCTGCAAATAATCGCAGATTTTCCTTGTCATTTCCTTAGACAGACCGTTGCAGGCCAAATACCGCTTTTCGTTGAGGTCATAAAGCACCGCTCCGTCCATGGCAATGACAGGCAGTTTCAGATGCAGACCACCGATTTCTGACATGAGGGTTGCGGGGGTACGTTCTGTCGCAATAGTGAATTTGATGCCGTCGTTGAGCAGCTGATTCAATTCAAAGACGCTGTATGGCGTCAAATGACGTTTTTCATCATAAAGGGCACCGTCAAAGCCCGTCACAAAGAAAAATTCCTCTCGTTTTTGTCTGGGCAGATGGATCACATTGACCCCCAGAGAAACCAGAATCCCAACAATGGTTTCAAAAGAACGATTGAAGGCGTCTACCACCGGCGGATAATTCCCGGTGGAAAGGGTTACCCCCAAGAGTACCACCCCAGCCATGGCAGAAGCACCAGTCTTTTTCAAAAGCACTGTGATATACATGGCAGGAATGACAGCTGCGGAAATCACCAGATATTGCAAAAATTCATATTTCGGCGGAATCCACTGGGTCAGATAAACCACCACAAGGCCCATGACCGCCCCTGTCAATGTACCAATGATACGGTTAAAGGCAACAGTCTTACTATTTTCCACATAAGGCTGCATACAGATCATGGCTGCAATGGTGGAGAATACAGGCACGCCCTGTTTCCCACGCAGCAGATAGATCAGCAGACAAATGGCAACGGCAATGGATGTTTTGATCATACGCATTCCGATTTTGGGCAACGCGCCTCACCTCCTCTGGTTCCATTCCCATTTCTTTTCATTTCAAAAATGTATAGACAGTATAGTTTCTGCATGGGATTCTGTCAAGATACCCACATATTCTTGTCAGACTTTCTTCCGCAATTTCAGTTCCACACCACAGGTCTTCGCTTCTTTCTGCAAAAGCGGAACAATGAGATTTTCCCGCATTTTCGGGGACATTTCTGCCCAGTCTTCATATGTCTGCCCTTGTTCCAGTATTTCACGGATCACAGACAGTGGCAGCAGATTCACTGCCAGAAAATAGAATGTTTTTTTCCTGCCGCCGTTGCATTCTGCCAGCAATGTTTCCAGCAGCTTTCTTTTTTCTATTATTTCTGTTGTGTAGGCTTCTTCTCCCAGTTCCAACAGGCGACACATCTCTTTTTCTCTATTCTGATGGGTAATAAAAGAATCCCACTGGTCAAAATCCTTATATTTTTCACAGGGATAGTCAGAACACTCCACACAATATGCAAAATTCCCCCGTTCCATGCTGCACTTTGCCATGGCACAGGACTGATTGCCTTCCCCTCCGCCGCAGCCTGGACAATATCCACCCATTTTCATAGAGCAAAGACCGCAGGAAAGCCCGCAAAGACCAACGTTCTGATTTGCTCGCACAAAGCCTTTCATCTTATCTTCCTTTCCGAAAAAAGAAAAAACGGCAGGGGAAAATTTCCCCCGCCGTGCATAATGGCTTAAGTCAGATTATGCTTCTTTTTTCTTGTTGTATTCTTCCAGTTCCAGGATAGCAGCTTTGATCATGTCCTGAGTGATCTTGTAAGGAGAGTAGTCCAGGTCATATTTCTTAACAGCTTCGTCCAGAACGGGGCCCAGTTCGTCAACGGATACTTCGATGTCAGCCAGTTTTGTAGGCAGTTTCATTTCTTTGTAGAAATCGAAGAATCTGTCCAGTTTGTCGTACTGTTTGTCCATTGTCAGCAGAACCAATGTGCCGTAGGAAACAACTTCGCCGTGACGATGTCTTTCTTCTACCTGAGGCAGGATTGTCATACTGTTGAACAGAGCGTGTGCCAGGTTGGTGTTGTATTTGTGAGAGTCAACCATGTTGGAAACCATACCTGTGTTGATGAAGATATCCAGTGCAACCATTTCGATTGCTTTGGAAGCGCGGTTGTTTCTGCAGTCTTCCATAGCCTGAACACCATATTTCAGCAGGGGTTCTGTGCAGCAGCCGCTCAGAGCTACACCAGCCTGTTCGGACAGTGTCAGTTCGTCTTCTTTGCCTCTTGCGGAGAATTTAACTTCGATTTCTTTACTCATACCGTCGCCGATACCAGCCCACAGGAAGGATGCAGGTGCTTCTGCGATAACCTTTGTGGAAATGAAGATGTGTACGGGGGGTCTGTCTACACGGAAGAATGTACGGAATACATGGTTCGGATAGTAGTAGATACCCAGTGCGGAGTTACATGCGCATGTGGAAGCGATTGTAGGGAATGTGAAGTAAGGTTTTTTCAGGTTGTGAGCAACCAGTTTACCTGTATCGATTGCTTTACCGCCGCCCAGGCAGAAGATCATGTCTGCGTTCTTTACAACATCCTGCTGCTGCAGTTCTTCTGCATATTCGAATGCAGATTCACCGGGGAACAGAACATATTCGATGCTGAAATCTGTGCCTGCGATTGCTTCATCCAGATATTTTTTTGTAGCGTTGATGGAAATTTCATCACTGATTACAACTGCTTTTTTGCCGTAAGGGCTGCAAACAGTTGTGATTTCTTTGTAAGCGTCTTCGCCAGCGCTATAACCCGGGAAAAATACAGAATAGTTATCCATTTTCATTCTCCTCCTGTTTGATTAAAAAATTGGTTTATATTTTGATGATTACATCTTCAGAAATTAGTTTGTAGCTTTGCTTGCTTTGTATTTTCTGATCGCATCAGCCAGTTTAGGCAGGATCTGTTTTACGTCACCTACGATACCCAGGTCAGATACTTCGAAAATAGGAGCTGTGT
>PPYE01046294.1_pt1 | contig 69478 bp, 53 predicted proteins | sample 1559881 | NCBI WGS metagenome assembly PPYE01 (sample SAMN08240022, study PRJNA423297) | Human gut metagenome, whole genome shotgun sequencing project. | reverse complement strand
TCTTAAAAGTGTAGTTTTTTTTATAATGTAATCATCAAATTGAAAGCGATAAAAAGGAGGACAAGAACTATGAAAAAGAAAAAAATAATTGCTATGCTTCTTTGTACAGCAATGGTTGGTGGAATGGTCGCAGGATGCGGAAGTTCAGGAAGTAGCGACGAAGGTTCAAAAAGTGCAAAAGGCGATGCAAAAGGAAAAGTTTATTATTTGAACTTCAAACCAGAGCAGGCAGATCAGTGGGTAGACCTGGCAGAGAAATATACAGAAGAGACAGGAGTACAGGTAGATGTACAGACAGCTGCTTCTGGAACATATGAGTCACAGTTGAAATCAGAGATGGCAAAAGACGAAGCTCCTACACTGTTCCAGGTAAATGGACCGGTTGGACTGGCTACATGGAAAGATTACTGCTATGACTTATCAGACAGTGCAGTTTACAAAGACCTCCAGAGCGATGATTATGCACTTAAAGATGGTGATGAAGTAAAAAGTATTGCATACGTAATCGAGACATATGGTTTGATTTATAACAAAGCATTATTGAATAAATATTTCGAGTTACCAGATGCAGAGATTACATCAATTGATGATCTGAATAACTTCGATGCATTGAAGGAAGTTGCAGATGGAATCCAGGCACACAAAGATGACCTTGGAGTAGAAGGAGCATTTACATCAGCAGGTATGGATTCTTCTTCTGACTGGAGATTCAAAACTCATCTTGCAAACCTTCCAATTTACTATGAATACAAAGATGAAGGAATTTCATCAACAGATGCAATCAAAGGAACTTACCTTGATAACTACAAACAGATTTGGGATCTGTATCTGAAAGATTCTACTTGTGACCCAAGCATGATCTCATCTAAGACAGGTGATGATGCAGCATCTGAGTTCGCACTTGGCGAAGCAGTATTCTATCAGAATGGTACATGGGCTTACAACGATATCAAAGATAATGAAGTAGCTGACGAGGATCTTGGAATGCTTCCAATCTATATTGGTGTAGACGGAGAAGAAGATCAGGGACTTTGTACAGGATCTGAGAACTACTGGTGTGTAAATAAAAACGCATCTGAAGAAGATATCCAGGCAACACTTGATTTCTTACAGTGGGTAGTAGAAAGTGATGAAGGAAGAGATGGTATGGCAAATGAAATGGGATTTGTAACACCATTTACAACATTTGATGAGTATCTTCCAGCTAATCCACTCGTAGAAGCAAACAACGAATATACAAAAGCAGGAAAAACACCTGTAAGCTGGAACTTCACAACAATGCCATCAGAACAGTGGAAAAACGACCTTGGAAGCGCACTTCTTGAGTATGCACAGGGAACAGGACAGTGGGATGCAGTACAGAAAGCATTCGTAGATGGCTGGGCAACAGAATATGCAGCAGCAAACGAATAGGTAGTAATATTAGAAAATGAGCAGTAGAAAATTATGGAAAAAGCAATAAAAAAATATTTTCCGGTTTTTGTACTCCCGACATTGGTTGCATTTACAATTGGATTTATAGCACCATTTCTTTTGGGAATCTATTTATCCTTTTGTAAATTCACAACCGTGACGGATGCAAAATTTATTGGATTTAAAAACTATACGAAAATTTTAGAAGATTCAACATTTTTCCATGCTACATGGTACACAGCATTATTTACAATTGTAACAGTAGTGCTGATCAACGTACTTGCATTTGCAGTAGCATTGTTATTGACAAAGGGAATCAAAGGAACAAACATTTTCAGAACAGTATTTTTCATGCCGAACTTAATCGGTGGTATTGTACTTGGTTATGTATGGCAGCTTTTGTTAAATGGTATTCTGGCTCTTGTTGGAAAAACATTGACATATTCTTCAGTATATGGATTTTGGGGATTAGTCATTCTGATGTGCTGGCAGCAGATAGGTTATATGATGATCATTTATGTATCCGGTATTCAGAATATCCCGGGAGAATTGATCGAGGCTGCAAAAATTGATGGGGCAAGTCCAAGTCAGATATTAAAAAGTGTAACAATTCCGATGGTAATGCCATCTATCACAATTTGTACATTTTTAACTTTGACAAATGGATTTAAACTGTTCGACCAGAACCTGGCACTGACAAATGGTGCTCCGTCAAAAATGTCAGAAATGCTTGCACTGAACATTTACAATACATTCTATGGAAGAACAGGATATGAAGGTGTTGGACAGTCAAAAGCAGTTGTATTCTTCATTATTGTAGGCCTTATTGCACTCATTCAGAATAAGATGACAACATCGAAGGAGGTGCAGCAGTAATGGGAACAAGAAAAGCAAAACACGGATGGCTGTTGACCATCATTTTCACAATCATTAGTGTGGCATACCTTTATCCGATAGCACTTGTATTTATTAACTCTTTCAAGAAGAAAGCATACATTAGTAAATTTCCATTTAAAATTCCAACAGACAAGATGTTTGTCGGACTGGAGAACTATGTACGAGGAATTGAAAAGACAGGTCTCATTCAGGCATTTGGATGGAGCTTGTTTATCACAATCGGTTCAGTGGCAGTGATTATTCTTTGCTGTTCTATGTGTGCATGGTATATCAGCAGAGTACATACAAAGGTTACAAAAGCAATTTATGTAATGTGCTTATTTGCAATGGTAGTACCTTTCCAGATGGAAATGTATACATTGTCAAAAATTGCAAATATGTTAAAGCTTGGAAATCCTTGGGGAATCATTATTATTTATCTGGGATTTGGAGCTGGATTGTCGGTATTTATGTTTACTGGATTCATGAAATCGATTCCGCTTGAAATTGAAGAAGCAGCTATGATTGATGGCTGCACACCAATCCAGACATTCTTTAAAATTGTACTTCCAATTACAAAACCTACTTGTGTGACAATCACAATTTTGCAGGCAATGTGGATTTGGAATGACTATCTGCTTCCATCACTTGTGCTGGATGCAAGAAAATATAAAACAGTTCCGATGGCTGTTCAGTATCTGAAAGGTGGATATGGTTCAGTTGATATGGGAGCTATGATGGGTACTTTGGTACTCGCAATCGTTCCAATTATTATCTTCTATTTATTCTGTCAGAAATACATCATCGAAGGTGTTGTTGCAGGAGCAGTTAAAGGTTAAACCTTGTAAAAAGAAGATGGATAAACTAAAATAAAAGAGAGAAACTTATTATATGATAACAGCAGTATTTTTGCAGAAAGAAATACTGCTGTTTTCGGACGTTAAAAAGGAATAGAGTGTATGACTACAATATTAATTGCAGATGATGAAAAACTGGAACGAAACGGAATAAAATTATTGTTGAAAAGAGAAGGGGCAGAGTGTGAAATTCTGGAAGCTGAAAATGGAAAAGTGGCACTGGGGATTTTGATGGATCGGAAAGTGGATATTCTGTTTTCAGATATTAAGATGCCATATATGAATGGGCTTGAGCTTACAGAAAAAGCGAGAGAGTTATATCCGGATCTGGAGATTATTATTTTCAGCGGGTATAACGATTTTACTTATGCAAGAGATGCTTTGCGTTATGGGGTGGTTGATTATGTACTGAAACCGGTCAATCCGGAGGAATTTCACAAGACATTTGAACGTGTGCAAGGAAAAATCCAAAGCAGGATTGAAGATAAAGAAAAACAGACAAGACAGGGGGATTATCTGAAAAAATATTTTCTTCAAAATTATCTTTACAAAGGAAATATTGAAGATTACCAACAGGTCCAGGCGTATGCACAGGAAATGACAGATGAGAAGAATCCATATATCAGAATGATAATAGCGAGCAGTACCAATCATTTCTTTGAAACAGAGGAAGAACATTTTGTTGAAAGCTTAAAAGAAAAGTTAAAAAGAGACTTTTTTTACCTGAATCTGAATTCAAATGAGTCACTATTTTTATTCAGAGAAAAATATGCAGATTATGAAAAACTGGCAAATCAATTAAATCATTTTTTCCAACAGCACTATGACACAAACTGCTATTTTGCGGTAAGCAGGGAAGTAAGCGGTATTCAAGAAATGCCAGAGGAATTTCAGCAGTTAGAACAGTTGCTGGAAGAAAAATTTTATCAGCCGAAGCAACATATATTTGTACATGGAAAAAAGGTGGAGTCAACAGAAGATGTTATTGTTGAAGAATCAGAGATATTAAATAATATTTCAGAGGATATTAAGTTCAAAGATATTACACATTTATGGCAGGATTTCCATCGATTGGAGCAGAAATATACGACAGATAAACCTTATTCGGAAATGTACGCAAAATTTGTTTTTTCAAGCATTTTAAAGGAAGTTTATGAAGCAATGTCTTCATCGGAAGAAAAAGGATTATCAAAAAAAGTAGATCAATTATATCATTGCAAGACAATACAGGATGTGCGTTCCATCACATCCACTGCGATACAGGAGCTGGAGAATTATTTACAAGAACAAAATGAAGGGTTCCGAAGTGAAATCACAGAGGTTAAGAGTTATATTTATCACAATTATGAAAAAGAATTGAATGTTGAGATACTGGCAGAAAAGGTATACTTGTCGGCTGGATATTTAAGTGCGATTTTTAAAGAAGCGACGGGGATGAACCTGAATCGATTTATACGAGAGGTGCGAATGAACAAGGCAAAAGAGTTGTTGGAAAATTCGACAAAGAAGATTACACAGATTGCAAGAGAAGTAGGATTTTCAAATACATCATATTTCTGTCGAAGTTTCAGAGAATTCTTTGGAAGTACACCTGAGTCATGTCGAAAAGGAGAGATGGATGATAAGGAAACTGAAGCAGAAGTATAAAGATTTAAAATATCGTTATAAGACTACACTTATAATTGTGCTGGCAGGGATGCTTCCGGTAGTACTCATTGTCATATATATGCAGATGGGTGTGTTGAGATCTCTTAGAGAGCAGGAAACAGGCAGTATGCAGAACTCATTGAATCAGGCTGTAGATACGATGGAAGGACAGATTCAGATATATGAGAATCTAATTGATTATTTGTCATATTCTCAGAATCTGAGAAATGTTTTAAGTCAGACCGGAGAGAGTGATTACGAAAAATACGTTCAGTATAGAAATGTAGTAGATCCACTTTTGGAAATGCCGCAGATATATCATAAAGAGATTCAGGGGATAACAATTTATTCGGGAAATATTGATGTGGAGCATGGTTCATCTCTTGTTCCAATGGAAGCAATACAAGGAGAAGAATGGGCAGAGCAATTAACTGACAGTTCAATACTGGAATGGTTTGTACAACGTGGTGCTAATAAGAAAATCGTTGTTGCAAGAAAGTTTTATGACGAAGATGATATCACGGCAGTGCTTGCAATGAAGCTGGATTATTCTGTAATGCTGGAACCATTTACTTCATTACTGAAGAATAATACAGGAGGGATTATTCTTGATGAAGACGGAAATGTGATATATTCCAGTTATTCTATGGATGAAGTATTTAGACCAAAGTCGCCGGAGTCGTTAGAGTATTTACAAAAGAACTATGTGTGCATGGGGCAGGAGATGGAAAATACGGGATGGTATTTTTATTTGTATCGTCCTGAAAAAATTATTACAAAGTCAGCATATATACTTGGTTTGCGTAATATTCCGATTATATTATTGTGTATTGTTTTATTGGTTGTTTTAGGGTATGCATTTTCAAAACGACTGGTTTCTTGTCTGGAACGATTGACAGAGAATATGAATCAGGTCCACCGTGGATTTCGTAAAGTAACAGTAGATAGTGATTCTAAAGATGAGGTCGGAACGCTGATCCGTTCTTTCAAACGAATGATGGAAGAATTAAATAAATTAATATCGGAAGTGTATGAAGCTAAAATCGAGCTTCAGCATACGGAGATGAGAGCGTTGCAGGCACAGATCAATCCACATTTTTTGTATAATTCGTTGTCTATTATTAACTGGAAAGCAATAGAGGCAGAAGAGGATGAAATCAGTAAAGTGACCTTGGATTTGTCCACGTATTATCGAACCAGTTTGAATCGTGGTGAGACAATGACAACGATTGAAAATGAAATCCGAAATATCAGGGCATATTTGAATATTCAATTAATTATGCATGATAATAGTTTTCGGGTTGAAGAGGAGATCGATGAAAGCTGTTATCAGATAATGACACCCAAATTGATTTTACAGCCGCTTGTAGAAAATGCGATAGATCATGGACTTGATCCTCTTGAAAAAGAAGAAAAAGTTCTTACGATCCGTGTGAAAAAAGAGGAAAATCAGGTTGTATTTCAAGTTCAGGATAATGGAAATGGGATGCCACAGGAAAAAGCAGAACAAATACTGGGAATTCAGTCTCCTGGCTATGGCGTTCATAATGTCTATGAAAGAATTAAGCTGCTATATAAAGAAAATGGAGCAATGCGAATTGTGAGTGAAGAAGGAAGAGGAACTATGGTAGAAATTCGGATTCCGGAAAAGCAGGAAATGGAATACGAAGGAAGAATTTAGGATGGAAAGGGAAGAAGATAATGAAGTACCATAGATATAATAAAAAGACAGCGAGAAAAAGATTTCCCAATAAACAAAGAATGAAAGTGATTGCAGGATGCACGGCATTGTGTATTGCTTTATTAGGAGAGAGCTGTCTTCCTGTATCAGCGGCTCAAAATAAGAAAGATTTAAAGACGAGGGTGCTGGAGCGGGCGGAACATTCTGCGTATGGTGCATATCCGGAAACCGTTACATATACACTTGGGAAAATCGCGGGGACAAAAAATTCAAACCTTCCGGTGGGAGATACTTACGAGAATAATGCATATACAAGATATTTGAAAAAACTGCTGAATATTCAGAACAAGGACGTTTTTGAGTTGGAGGATGGAAGAACCTATGAGCAGGCTGTAGAAATGGCAATTCAGGATAAAGAAATCCCGGATGTTCTTGTAGTAAAAGGATTGGACACATTGAAACAACTGGTAGAACGGGGGATGGTGGAAGATTTGTCCTCCGTATATGAGGAATGTGCAACAGACCGAATTAAGGAAATGTATGAGAGCTATGGAACAAGCGTCCTGGACTCGGCTACATTTGATGGGAAGTTATACGCATTTCCAGATACGGTGATAGATCATGGCTCAATGCTTTTATGGCTCAGAAGTGACTGGATGGAAGAACTGGGACTGGCAGAACCGAAAACAATGGATGAGGGGATGGAGATCATTCGTCAGTTTGTAGAACATGATATGGCAGGAGGTCATAAAACAATCGGAATTGCATGTAGTACAGAATTGATATCAGAGAGCAGTTCAACTTATGGTGTGGATCCGATTTTCATAGAAATGGGTTCAATGCCGGGAAAATGGATTTTGCAGGATGATGAAAGTGTTGTATACGGATCTGTGACAAGTCAGACAAGAGATGCATTGGCATATTTACATGAGTTGTATGAAAATGGAATCATTGACTCTAGATTTCTTCTTAGAAAGACAGAAAATCTGGATCAGATGATTGCAGATGGTACCTGCGGGGCTGTTTTTGGAAAATGGTGGGCACCGAATAATCCGTTGAGCAGTACAAGCCGGGCAAATGAGTCCGCTGTCTGGAAACCGTATTTGCTGACAAATAAGAAACAGGTACAAACGCTGGAATCTTATAAAGACTGGCTGTATGTGGTGGTAAGGAAAGGATATGAACATCCGGAAATCGTAGGAAAATGCATAAGCGTATTGTTTGATTATACAAGATATCAGGACAGGAATGCATCTGAGATCAACGATTATTTTTCGTTAAATATAGACCCGACAGCCAGACCGATGAACATCAACGTAGATTATTGGGATGGTCTGTATCGGACAACAGAACATATTCAGCAGGCATTGGATGGAACAATAAAAGCAACCAATCTGACAGGGATTGAAAAAGCCTATTATCAGACGTGTAAATCTTACATGAAAGGGTATTTGACGACAGCAACTGCCTGGGCATCTTATGCATCACGTATGCAGCGTAAGCTGACACATTCTTTACAGAATCACTGCGCATCCTCGCGGAGCGTTTATCTCAGTCGGAGATTGGACTCCCACGGAGACAATTTGCTGTTACTCACCACCTGAAAGAGGTGGGAGTCTTCTCGACTGAGATAAAAATTCTCATATTTAACAGGAGTGGGAAATGAAGGGAAAAGTAATATTGAAAAAAATTGGGATAGGAATAATCACGGCAGCATTATTATTATCTCAGCCAATGCAACTGGTGTATGCAGAGGAAGAAAATAATCCAGAGGCAACAGAAGAAGCCGCGGATGCGAATCCGGAAGAGAAGACAAAAGAGCAGATCGCAGCCGAGGAGGCTGCAAAAAAACAGGCATCCTATGACACACCGGTAGATACAAATGGATTGGAAAACTGGCCGACAGGGCCGAATGTATATGCAGCGTCAGCAATTGTCATGGATATTGATAGCGGAGCAGTCCTTTACGGGAAACAGATAGATGAAAAACGATATCCTGCAAGTATTACAAAACTGCTTACTGTATTAGTTGCATTGGAAAATGCAAATCTGACAGATAAGATTACATTTACAGATGAATGTCTAAATTTTTTAGAGTGGGATGATGCAAATATCGGAATGCGTGTCGGAGAAGAGATTACGCTCGAAGAAGCACTTTATGGGGTGTTACTCGCATCAGCAAATGAAGTTTCTTATGCAGTTGCAAAGAATGTCGGGGAAAATCTTGGCATAGGTTATGATGGATTTATTGAATTAATGAATGAACGTGCTCAGGAACTTGGATGTAAAAATTCGCATTGGGTTAATGCAAATGGTCTTCACGACGAAAATCATTATACAACGGCTTACGATATGGCACTGATTGCATCAGCAGTCTATCAGAAAGAAGATTTCCAGAGAATCGAGCAGACGTTGGAGTATAAACTGGGCAAGACAAATCTGGTAGAGGAAGAACGTATTCTGGATCAGAACCATAAGATGCTCTGGCCGGAAAACTATTATTATTATCCATATGCAAAAGCCGGAAAAACAGGATATACAGACCAGTCAAAGACAACGCTTGTAACGATGGCGGATAATGGAAATATGAGACTGGCAGCGGTCGTGCTTGGGGATTATGGCGTGGATGCATATGAAGATACGAGAAATATGTTTGAGTATGGATTTGGAAACTTTCGAAAAGTTATGCTGTCCGAACAATCAAAGTCGGAGGATATTGAAAGTTTTGCAGATAGTAACGCATACATAGTCTTGCCGGAAGCAGTTGATTTTACAAATGTGGACTGTGAAATTCAGTTGTCGGATACTGACGGTAATAATGCCGATATGGCAACAGCAGTATACACTTATCGGGAAAATATTGTAGGAAAAGCAGAAGTTAAGGTAAGTGATATTTACAAAGAAAAACAGAGTGCAGCGGTGACAGAGAAAAAGGATTCGAAGAAACCGGCTCAGACAGAAGCAGCAAAAGATGGAGAAATTTCTTGGAAAGGGTACCTGCCATTGATTGTAATGGGAGGCATTACAATAGCAATATTGTTTGTGTTTTTACCAATTTGGCTGCATCTTCAGAGGAAGAGAAGGAAGAACCGAAGAAGAAGGTAAAACGGATAAAGAAATAATCAGGGGCAGATATGAGTGGTGTCATATCTGCCCCTGATGGGTATGTGCTACTTTGCATTTACTACTTGTGCAACTTTCTCTTTGTCAGGATTTGCTATGATTCCTTTGTCAGTTATGATTGCAGTAATTAATTCATGAGGAACAACATCAAACGCCGGATTATATACTTTTACTCCTTCCGGAACTGTTCGCCTGCCAAAACCACAGGTTATTTCTTCCGCACTTCGCTCTTCAATCGGGATATCGTCTCCGGTCGGTGTGTTCATATCAATTGTTGAAACTGGACCTGCAATATAAAATGGAATATTATGATGTTTTGCTAAAACAGCAACGGAATATGTACCAATCTTATTTGCGGCATCTCCATTCGCTGCAACTCTGTCACAGCCAACAATTACTGCGTCAATTTTTCCTTGTTTCATTACCATTCCAGCCATATTATCTGTAATAACCGTAACATCAACACCGGCTTGATTTAACTCCCATGCTGTTAAACGGGCACCTTGTAATAAAGGTCTTGTTTCATCTGCGTATACCTTGAAATTAATGTTTCTTTCTTTTCCTAATAACATTGGAGATAATGCTGTTCCATAATGTACAGTTGCCAGTCCACCGGCATTACAATGCGTCAATAATGTCATGCCATCTTTTAACAATGTCAATGCATTTTCACCAATTGATATGCATGCATTCTCTTCGTATTTTTCAATGTTTATAGCTGTTTCTTCCAATGCCTTCTGGCACACCTCATTTGATTCATCAGCATATTTTTCTCCGGTTTCTTTCATCCTATCTAATGCCCAAAACAAGTTTACTGCCGTAGGTCTGGAAGTTGCCAGATATTCGAGGGTTTCTTTTAATTTTTTATGATATTTTGCGGTACTTTCTTTGACATGTTTCTGCATTTCTATTGCAACGCCATAACCTGCTCCAACCCCAATCGCAGGTGCTCCTCTGACACAGAGCATTTTAATGGCATCCCACATTACCTGTGCGTCTCTGATTTCCATAAATTTCACTTCTTCAGGTAATAAAGTTTGATCTAATACTTTTACATAAGTTTCTTTCCATTCTACTGGTTTGATCATACCACTCATCTTTTATTCCTCCTGATGTTTTAAGATATAGTAATGCTCTTTTTATTATTTCTTCTGTAAGATTTCCTGTACTTCTTCTTCGGCTAGATTTGCAATTTTAGAAATCTCAGAAATTGGATAACCTGCAGCGTTCATATTAAGGATTAATTCAGATTTTCCTTTTTGAATACCTTCTTCAAATCCATGTTGTGCAGCACTTTGCATAGCAGCACTGTGATCTCGGATACATTTTTCACGATATTCATATTCCAGTCGCTTTTTCTCATCCGCACTTAAATTCTTTAATAATTCATATGCTTCACCAATATATACATCCTTTTGAGCCATTTTTTTAAAATCCTCCTCGCACTTTCCACCGAGAAATCTCATCCAAAGAATAATTCCATTTTCATCCCTGTCTTCAGGAGGGAGTTTGGATAATTCAAGAATATGCATTTCCATAAGGTCGGAATAAACTTTTCCGGTTTCTGTGTCACAAAAAGCAATTCGTCGGTAACAGCGCTCATCATCTGGAAAATAGGTATCACTTAAAATACTTACATGAATACATTTTTTTAACTTATCATAGCTCTCGCCAGATTTAATTTGAGATGTATACATCTTGCTCAGATAAAAAATAGAACGATTCGCCCAGAAATTAAAAAGAGCTACTTGCATTTCAAGGTCTATTTGCGTTCTGTCTTTTAACATTACACGGACATCTAAAATACCAAATTTATCATCTTGATGTTCCTTTTGTAATATTGTCGGCATGAGTTTGGTATATTGAATTCTGTCAGGTGAAACATTTAAAATAGCAGAAATAATTCCCTGACGAACCTTTGAATTCTGCATAAGTTCTTTGAAACAAAAATCTACAGTAGGAAGCATTATAAAATTGTGTGGTTTCTCAGGTGTGTTTACCTTTCTCTTTCGAATTCTGTTCATAGAGTTCTCCTTTCTTTTGAGGCAACCTTTTCAAACAAAAAGAAAACTCTGTTAATAAGATGATTCTAGCATAAAAGTTAAAGAAATAGAAGTGCAGGGGTTATAATATGTGTTGGAAAAATAACTAGAATAAATACTAACAAATAAATCTTATGTGTTTAATAAAGGCTGTATTGAAATGTTTTTCATCGGATATTCTGCTCAAGGTACTGAGCTTAGGAAATGTTCAACCGATTGGATAATAGATAAACAAATGATATAGATATCATTTGTGTGTGGACAGAATAGCATAAAAAAGATGATGAGGCAAGCAGAAAAAGAAAAATAGAAAAATTTGTCGAGGAAAACAACAAATATCCTTGTCAAGCCCTTGACGAAACCTTGATTTCTCCGTATAATTTACACTGTGAAATTTATAAAAACTATGAAAAACGATGACGAAGACAGTAGGGAATACCCGAAAGTTACAGCGAGCCGGAGATGGTGTAAGACCGGTACGAGTAAGACATTCTTGAATATCACTTCCGAGTTGCAATTGATGAAACAGCAGATTGATCAATAGATTAGATGGAGTAGCAATTGCCGGAGTTCCACCGTTACAGGAACGCATATGAACATAGCAGAAAAGCTTTGGAGTATGTTGTAACAGGTGGTTTATAAACGAAGATTTAACCCTTCGTCCTATTACAAGGACGGAGGGATTTTTTCATTATTAAAAGAAAGGAAGAATAATATGTATCAGAAAGTTTCTACAGACATGAATTTTGTCGAGCGTGAAAAAGAAGTTGAAAAGTTCTGGGAAGACAATCAGATTTTCCAGAAGAGTATGGAAGAAAGAGAAGGAAGTCCAATGTATACATTTTACGATGGACCTCCGACAGCTAATGGTAAACCACATATCGGTCATGTGTTGACTCGTGTAATCAAAGATATGATTCCACGTTACCGTACAATGAAAGGTTATGAAGTTCCTCGTAAAGCAGGATGGGACACACATGGTCTTCCGGTAGAATTGGAAGTTGAAAAAATGCTTGGACTGGATGGAAAAGATCAGATTGAAAAATATGGTCTGGAGCCATTTATCAACAAATGTAAAGAGAGTGTCTGGAAATATAAAGGAATGTGGGAAGACTTCTCAAGCACAGTTGGATTCTGGGCTGATATGGAGAAACCATATGTCACATATGACAATAATTTTATCGAGTCTGAATGGTGGGCATTAAAAACAATCTGGGATAAGGGACTTCTTTACAAAGGATTTAAGATCGTACCTTACTGTCCTCGTTGTGGAACACCGCTTTCAGCACAGGAAGTTGCTCAGGGATATAAAGATGTCAAAGAACGTTCAGCAGTTGTTCGTTTCAAGGTAAAAGATGAGGATGCATATATTCTTGCATGGACAACAACACCTTGGACATTGCCATCAAACCTTGCACTTTGTGTGAATCCAAAAGAGGATTATGTAAAAGTAAAAGCAGCAGACGGATATACTTATTATATGGCAGAGGCATTGCTTGACACAGTACTTGGACGTCTGGCAGAAGAAGGTCAGGCAGCATATGAAGTACTTGAGAGATATAAAGGTAAAGATCTGGAATACAAAGAGTATGAGCCATTGTATCAGTGTGCAGCAGATGCAGCAGAAAAACAGCACAAAAAAGCATTTTTCGTTACATGTGATGAATATGTAACATTAACAGATGGTACAGGTGTTGTTCATATTGCACCGGCATTTGGTGAAGACGATGCGAATGTAGGAAGAAATTATGATCTCCCATTTGTACAGCTTGTAACAGAAAAAGGTGAGATGGCTGACAGCACTCCATTTGCAGGATTATTTGTGAAAAAAGCAGACCCGGAAGTACTCAAAGATCTGGATGCTAAGGGATTGCTGTTCGATGCACCAAAATTCGAGCATAGCTATCCTCACTGCTGGAGATGTGATACTCCACTGATTTACTACGCTCGTGAGTCTTGGTTTATCAAGATGACAGCTGTTAAGGATGATTTGATCGCAAATAATAATACAATCAACTGGATTCCTGAAAGCATTGGAAAAGGACGTTTCGGTGACTGGCTTGAAAATGTTCAGGACTGGGGTATCAGCCGTAACCGTTACTGGGGAACACCACTGAATATCTGGCAGTGTGAATGTGGACATATGCATTCAATCGGAAGTATTGAGAAACTGAAGTCTATGTCCGACAATTGTCCTGATGATATTGAACTGCACCGTCCATATATTGACGATGTAACAATTAAGTGTCCAAAGTGTGGTAAAGAAATGCATCGTGTACCGGAAGTAATTGACTGTTGGTTTGACAGCGGGTCAATGCCTTTCGCACAGCATCATTATCCATTTGAAAATAAAGAGATTTTTGAAAAACAGTTCCCGGCTCAGTTTATTTCAGAGGCTGTAGACCAGACTCGTGGATGGTTCTATTCTTTGTTGGCAATTTCTACATTGTTGTTCAATAAAGCACCTTACCAGAATGTAATCGTACTCGGACACGTGCAGGATGAGAACGGCCAGAAGATGAGTAAATCTAAGGGAAATGCGGTTGATCCGTTTGATGCATTACAGCAGTACGGAGCAGATGCGATCCGTTGGTATTTCTATGTTAACAGTGCACCATGGCTGCCAAACCGTTTCCACGGAAAAGCCGTTATGGAAGGACAGCGTAAATTTATGGGAACATTGTGGAACACATATGCGTTCTTTGTATTGTATGCAAATATTGACAAATTCGATGCTTCAAAATATACACTTGAGTATGATAAGTTATCCGTTATGGATAAATGGCTGTTGTCAAAACTGAACACATTGATTAAAACAGTGGATGACAATCTTGCAAACTACAAAATTCCAGAGAGTGCAAGAGCACTTCAGGATTTCGTAGATGATATGAGTAACTGGTATGTAAGACGCAGCCGTGAGCGTTTCTGGGCAAAAGGAATGGAACAGGATAAGATCAATGCGTACATGACATTGTATACAGCACTTGTAACTGTTTCAAAAGTTGCTGCACCAATGATTCCATTTATGACAGAGCAGATTTATCAGAATCTGGTAAGAAGCGTAGATCAGACAGCTCCAGAAAGTATCCATCTTTGTGATTATCCTGTTGTAAATGAAGATTACATTGATACAGAGCTTGAAGCAAATATGGAAAATGTACTCAAACTTGTTGTAATGGGACGTGCCTGCAGAAATACATCTAACATTAAGAACCGTCAGCCAATCGGACAGATGTTTGTGAAAGCAGAATTCACATTACCTGAATTTTACCAGGAAATCGTTGCAGATGAGCTGAATGTAAAGAATGTTAAATTTACAGATGATGTAAGAGACTTTACTTCGTATAGTTTTAAACCACAGTTAAAGACAGTTGGACCGAAATATGGTAAAATGTTGGGTGGAATTAAGAAAGCTCTCGATACAGTAGATGGTAATGCAGCAATGGATGAATTAAATGCGAACGGTTCATTAAATCTGGATGTAGACGGTCAGGAAATCACATTGTTCAAAGAAGATTTGTTGATCGATACAGCTCAGATTGAAGGATATGTATCAGAAAATGATAATGGAATTACAGTAGTTCTTGATACAAATCTGACAGAAGAACTTCTTGAGGAAGGATTTGTAAGAGAGATTATCAGTAAAATCCAGACAATGCGTAAAGAAGCCGGATTTGAAGTTATGGACAAGATCCGAGTTACTTATACAGGAAGTGAAAAAGCAGAAAGCATTTTTGCTAAATACGCAGAAAGCATTAGCAGTGAAGTGCTTGCAGAGGAAGTTACAAAAGCAGAACCAGCCGGTTATGTAAAAGAGTGGAAGATAAACGGCGAACAAGTTACAATGGGAGTTTGGAAAGAGGGGATGTAAAACCATGTACAGCAAAAGATTTGAGAAGGAAGCATTTAAGGCGGCAGTAAAAGAGAATGTAAAAACATTATATCGTAAGAAGATTGAAGAAGCTTCAAAGCAGCAGATTTTCCAGGCAGTATCATATGCAGTAAAAGATATTATCATGGATGATTGGTTTGAGACACAGAACAAGTACGAAGAAGAGAATGTAAAAACAGTATATTACATGTCAATGGAATTCTTGATGGGACGTGCGCTGGGTAACAACCTGATCAATATGACAGCATATACAGAAGTAAAAGAAGCTCTGGATGAAATGGGAATCGATCTGAACGTGATTGAAGACGAAGAACCAGATGCAGCTCTTGGAAACGGTGGCCTCGGTAGATTGGCTGCCTGCTTCCTGGATTCTCTTGCAACATTGAATTACCCTGCTTACGGATGTGGAATCCGCTATCGTTATGGAATGTTCAAACAGAAAATTAAAGACGGATATCAGGTGGAGACACCAGATAACTGGTTAAAAGAAGGAAATCCATTTGAACTTCGTCGTGAAGAATATGCAAAAGAAGTTCGTTTTGGCGGAAATATCCGTTTCGAGAAAAATCCTGAGACAGGACGAGATGAGTTTATTCAGGAAAATTATGAATCAGTACTTGCAATCCCATACGATATGCCAATCATTGGATACGGAAACCATGTAGTAAATACATTACGTATCTGGGATGCACAGGCAATTGTTGATTTCCAGCTTGATTCATTTGACCGTGGAGACTATCACAAAGCAGTAGAACAGGAAAACCTGGCAAAAACAATTGTTGAAGTACTTTATCCTAATGATAATCATTATGCAGGAAAAGAGCTTCGTTTAAAACAGCAGTATTTCTTCATTTCTGCAAGCTTGCAGGAGCTGATTGCAAAATATAAGAGAACAAATAGTGATGTTCGTAAACTTTACGAAAAAGTTGTTATTCAGATGAATGATACACATCCAACAGTTGCAGTACCTGAACTGATGCATCTGCTCATCGACCAGGAAGGTCTGACATGGGAAGAGGCATGGGATGTTACAACTAAGACATGTGCTTACACAAACCATACAATTATGGCAGAAGCATTGGAAAAATGGCCAATCGACCTCTTCTCTAAACTGCTTCCACGTATTTATCAGATTGTGCAGGAGATCGATCGTCGTTTTGTAAATGAAGTAAGAGCAAAATATCCTGGAAATGAAGAAAAAGTACGTAAGATGGCAATTCTCTGGGATGGTCAGGTACGTATGGCTAACATGGCAATCATCGCAGGATTCTCTGTAAATGGTGTTGCAAAACTTCATACAGAAATTTTGAAAAACGAGCAGCTGAAAGATTTCTATGAAATGATGCCAGAGAAATTTAACAATAAGACAAATGGTATTACACAGAGACGTTTCCTTGCTCATGGTAATCCGCTTCTTGCTGACTGGGTAACAGATAAGATCGGTGACGGATGGATTACAGACCTTGCACAGATTTCAAAATTAAAACCATATGCAGAAGATGAAAAAGCAAGAAAAGAATTTATGGATATCAAATATCAGAATAAAGTCCGTCTTGCAAAATATATCAAAGAACACAATGGAATCGATGTAGATCCACGTTCTATCTTTGATGTACAGGTAAAACGTCTGCATGAGTACAAACGTCAGTTATTAAATATTCTGCATGTTATGTATCTGTATAATCAGATTAAAGAGCATCCGGAGATGTCGTTCTATCCAAGAACATTTATCTTTGGTGCAAAGGCAGCGGCAGGATATCAGAGAGCAAAAGAGACAATCAAACTGATCAATTCAGTTGCAGATGTTGTAAACAATGACAGAAGCATCAACGGAAAGATCAAGGTTGTATTTATCGAAGATTATCGTGTATCAAACGCTGAATTGATTTTTGCGGCAGCAGATGTCAGCGAACAGATTTCTACAGCATCAAAAGAAGCTTCAGGTACAGGAAACATGAAGTTTATGCTGAATGGTGCTCCAACACTTGGAACAATGGATGGGGCCAATGTGGAAATCGTAGAAGAAGTTGGTATTGAAAATGCATTTATCTTCGGATTGAGCTCAGAAGAAGTTATCAACTATGAAAACAATGGTGGATATAACCCAACAGATATTTATTTCAATGATTGGGAGTTGAAACGTGTTATTGATCAGCTGATGGATGGAACATATGCAAAGGGTGATCATGAGATGTATAAGAACCTTTACAATTCACTTCTGAATACACAGTGTACAGACAGAGCAGATACATACTTTATCCTGAAAGACTTCAGATCTTATGCAGATGCTCAGAAGAGAGTGGAAGAAGCATATCGTGATCAGGACAGATGGTCAAAGATGGCAATGTTAAATACTGCATGCAGCGGTAAATTTACATCAGACCGTACAATTGAAGAGTATGTAAAAGATATTTGGAAATTGAAGAAAGTAACAGTTCCGTCTGGACAGCCTGAATAAAAGAAGAGGCGATTTATATGTATAATGATATTTATGGTTACAGCTACAGCATACCGGCAGAGGATCCATTTACAGGAATCGGAATAGGAATCATGATATTTTATATCATTGTAATGCTGTTGATAGGGATTATTTCCCTTGCAAGTTATATCCTTCGTGGTATAGGATTATATACAATTGCAAAGCATAGAGGATATGAGTATGCATGGCTTGCATTTATTCCATTCTTTAGAATATATCTGCAGGGAAAATTGAGCGGAGATATCACATTTAAGAACAAAACAATGCGTGATACAGGAATCTGGCTTGCAGTCATTCCGCTTATGTACGGCGTTGTGGTTTCGGTCATCTATGGAGTGATGTGTTTATGCGGAATGCTTGCAATATTTAGTATGACGATGCATGTAAGTGCAGGAAGAATTTTGATTCTCATTATTCTGATCATACTGGCACTTGCTATAAGTCTGGGATATAAGATCCTTTATAAGACTTTGCGGGTAATGGTCAATTATCAGATTTACTGCAATATGACATCAGGAAATATGGCTGTAGCACATGCGGTGCTCGGAGCACTTTTACCATTGTATGAGTCTATTTGCTTCTTTGTGATGAGAAATCGCGAGCAGAGCAACAATAACGAGACTCATGATGTAGATTCCACAGAGGATACAGAGAAAGAGCAAAAGACAGAAGAACCGCAAGAGGAAATGCCGATTGCAAATGAAACAGTATCATTCGATACCAGAGATTCTGATGAGGTCGCATCAGACAATGAAATAACAGAACTTTAAATATGGAATATATTAGGACAGCCCTTCATATCATATGATATGGAGGGCTGTTCTGATGAAAAAAGAAGAGATACAACGGAAAATAAAATTCTGGGCATATTTCCTCATAATCCTTATTTTATTTCCTTATGTTATGACCGTGTTTATTCATGGGGCGGATATGAAAACAAAATGGAATCAAAATCAAAATTTTGTAAAAGTGAAACAGGTAGATATAAAAGGCGAGGAAGAAATCATAGAAGTTCCCTGGAATGAATATTTCACAGGAGTGCTATCAGCAGAAGTACCGGTTTCGGCGGAAAGAGAATTTATAAAGGCGCAGGCGGTTGTTGTGCGGACAAAATTGTATCAGATAAATGAGGATGCAAGACAAAATGGAAGAGAAGCTGTATTCGAGGAACAATATTTAACAACGAAAGAAATAGAAAAAAAGCAGCTGAATGATCAAAATGATTCTTATTATGAGAGGCTTATACAAGCTGAGGAAGAAACAAAAAAGCAAGTGTTGTATTATCAGGGGACATATGCATATGTACCGTTTCATCGGTCTAGTAACGGAATGACGAGAAGTTATCAGGAGGTTACAGGGCAAGAAGCATATCCTTATTTGACGGCAAAAGAGTGCCCGGAAGATAAAGAGGCAGAGGATGAATTACAAGTACGGACTATATCATATCGTGAGGTACAGAAAAAATGTCAGCCATTTTTGAAAGCGGTGGAAGAAAAGGATGCAGATAAGCTCTATAAGTTTTCGGATTTTAAAATAGAAGCTTATGATTCTGCCGGATATGTGTTGCAGATGAAAATAGGAAATACCATTTGTAGCGGAGAGCAATTTAGAGAAGCACTGTCACTCCCATCGAGTTCATTTTCTATAAAAGATGTAAAGGGAGAATTACAGATTAAAACAAGCGGCAATGGACATGGTTTGGGAATGAGCCAGTGGACAGCGAATCAGATGGCAAAAGAAGGAAAATCGTATAGAGAAATTCTGCAGTATTTTTATGAAGGGACGGAAGTTGTGGAGCAGACAATGGAATAAAATCAGTAAATAGGTATAAGAATTCATTTATCTGGTAAAAATATAGCCAGAGGTGATGAATATGAATAATAAAGAGAAAGCTTCATTCTGGAAAAAAAGAAATGCAGCAGTTGCAGTTGTCATCTGTTTTGTTGCAGTGATTGCAGGTATTGGTACGTATACATTTCGCAATTCTGAGGACAAAATAAAGCAGCAGGTGAAGAATGCTCAGGAGGAAACAAAAGGGACAGAAGAAAAAAGTCAGTCAGTAGGAACAAGTGATATTGTGCTGCCTGAACAAGAAGCAAATACATCTGATACAGAAGAGGATACAGATGAAAATGCGACAGATAATAATGAGAATACAGCAGATAATAATGAGGATGCTTTGCAGGAAACAGAAACATCGGCAAGTACGTATAATGTCTGGTTTGATGAAAATAGTCTTCTGGAATGGCCTGCAAGCGGTGCAACATTAATTGGTTATAGTATGGATCAGACGGTATATTTTCCAACGCTGGAGCAATATAAATATAATCCGGCAATAATCATAGGCGGACAAGTTGGAGAAGAGATTGGGGCGGCAGCACCAGGGATTGTAAGTAATATCGAACAGACTGCCCAGACTGGCGTTACGGTAACGTTGGATATGGGAAATGGGTACACAGCGGTTTATGGACAGTTGAAGGAAGTGCCGCTACAGATTGGAGATTATGTGGGAGCAGGAGAACTGATTGGGTATGTGAGTGAACCTACAAAGTATTATTCGATGGAAGGAGCAAATTTGTATTTTGAAGTGCAAAAGGATGGTGTTCCGGTGAATCCATTGGATTTTATGGAGGGGTAGGGTTTATTTAGTTCACGACAGCCTCCAAGCAAGAAAAAGACTATGCGCTCCTGCTCAGCTTCGTCGGGCAAACCCGACTCCAATTCGCTGGATTGCATAGTCTTTTATTGTTTGGAGGTGTACCGTGATTGAAATAGGTAAAGTGACAGAAGACTCCTTTTGCTGGAGACTTATGTATCTACATATCTCGCTTATTCAGTGTTGTAGATATCTTTGTGGAGACCGTTGTATCTGCACTGGCTTAATATTCGCTGTTGCAGATACTTTTTTTGAGACCGATGTATCCGTAACTTACTTTTCTTTAAACTTGCAGATACTTTTCAGCCTGTCTGTCATGTACAATTGCATCTACATCTTGCTTTTTCTATGCCTTGCAGATACTCTCTAGTAAAAATGTGCATCCTCAATTTGCTCTTTCTATGCTTCACAGATACTCCTCATTAGAATTTTGCATCTTCAATTCCAAAAATCCATTATCTCAGATATCTTCCCCAATATCCTTTGCGTTGCTAGTTACTTCACAACTTGAGCCAATACATTACTTACCAAAAAATTGATATAAGAAATTCGAGCAAATATGGAGTGAGCGTTGGAGACACATAAGAGCGTAGATTTTTGTGGTAATGAATTTGAACGAATATGTTTAGAGCTGCGTAGCAGCAAGTTTGAGTTCAAATTCATTTGCTTTTAGCAAAAATCTACGCTCTTATGTGTCTCCCGCTCATGGAATCTGAGCAAGAATTCTTATATCAATTTTTTGTAAGGAACGTATTGCCATTTAGTGAAGTAACTAGCAACTCAGTGAACTAAACAGCAACTTTAGTTCCACTTCTTTTTATAAATCAAATACAATGGCAATCCCACAAACACCATTCCACCAATCATATTTCCAAGTGTGACAGGAATAAAATTATGCAGGCTGTTTAGTGGTGTGAGAGTGGCAATCTGCTCAGCTGTGATGCCGTAAGCATCTTTAGCCTTTGCAACATAGTCGGGGTTAGCAGCTGCCATAATACCAGCCGGAATATAAAACATGTTTGCAACGCAGTGTTCGAAACCGCCAACAACAAATGCACATATCGGGAAGAAAATTGCCCATACTTTTCCGGCAATATCTCTTGCAGAAGTAGCCATTAAGACTGCAAGACAAACAAGGATATTACACAAGATTCCGGATGTGATTCCCTGAACTGGTGAAATAGCAAGTTTTCCGACTGCAACTTTAATTGTGTAAGCACCTAGCAGACCGCCCGAATAGTTCAAGTTTCCGCTGAATACAATCAGAATGTCAACGCATAGAGCACCAATCAGATTACTGAAAAATACAATAATCAGGTCACGGAAAAGTCCTCCCCAAGTTACACGCTTGTCGAAAACATCCATAATAATAAGACAGTTTCCGGTAAAAAGATCTCCGCCGAGAAAGACAATGAGCATCAGACCTACAGGGAAAATAGTACCGGCAAGAGCTCTGGCAACTCCGACATTTTCTACAGCGTGTGCAGCTGTGCTGCTTGTTGCTCCGCCGAACGCGATAAATGCACCGGCCATGATGCCGAGAAGAATCATCTTGCCAAGTGGAAGGCGGGTTTTATTTTCACATGCCTTGATACTTAGGTCGATGACTTCGGCAGGGGTATTAAAGTGATTGTCCATCAGTATTTCCTCATTTCTTTAGTTTTTTATCAACTGTATGTTAAATAATTAACGGAATTATTCTATACTAGAAAATACTGGAACGCAAGTATTTGGCGCAATGTTTTCCGATAGATACAAAATAAAGATAGTATTCTGATGGATATAAAACAAAACTATTATTTTAATGGATACAAAGCAAAGTCATTATTTTGAAGCTGCAGTGTCAGCATCAATAACAGACTGGATCTGCTTCATAAGACTATCGTAGTTTTTCTGCTCGTTGATGCCGCCAAGTAATGGCTCTCCAACAATATTTCCGTTTCTATCAACGAGGATAGTAGTTGGGAAAGCTACAATATTTCCGGCATATTTTCCGAGTTCAGAATTTGAATCAAATGTGAGGTTACGGTAGGAAGCCCCCTGTTTTTCTAAGATTTTTTTAGCTTCTTTTATTCCATCCTGATTGTCATCCAGAGTTTCTGTGTTGATTCCAACTACTTCTCCGCCCATTTCCTTAAGTGTTTCGTTTAATTTGTTAAGTTCAGGAAGTTCTGCTACGCAAGGTTTACAACCGCTGAACCAGAAGTTTACAACTGTAACAGCATTTTTTGAGAAAAGGCTTTCATCAACATCGTTTCCGTCAAGATCTTTTCCGGCGAAACCACTGAAAACACTTGAAGAAGAATCGGATTTATCAGAAGCAGATTTATCGGAAGCGGAAATCTCTTTTTCAAGTTTTGCGATTTCTTCTTCGATGCCACGAATTTGCTCAATATCTTTATTTAATGTGTCAAGTTCTTCTTCCGTGAAGCTATCCTTGTTTGCTTCAACTGTTTTAGCAAGAAAATCCCCATAGTTTTCATCCGTTTCACTGGCAGCAGCATCTTTATTCATAAGACCGAAGAATTTGTTCCAGGCATCCTGATGTTTGGCAAAAAGTTCATTTTCCTGCTGATAAAGAGCATCCAGGCGTGCATTGAGGTCATCGGAAGAATCATTTTTTGTAGTAGCTGTTGTGCTGCTTTGAGTAGATGAACTGTTTTTGTCTGCATCAGAGCTTTTGCTTGTGCATCCTGAAAATGTTAATACCATTGAAAGTGCCATTGTTGTTGCAATAAGTTTTTTGAATTTCATAATTAAAATCTCCTTGTTTTTTATATTATTATTTTGAACCGAAATGTTTTTGTATCGGTTGTTTTAAAAGTTAATTGTTTGTATTCTTTTCTGTCGACTTAGTACTAAATCCGTATTTATAACAAAGTGCATCTGTAGGACATGCTTTGATACATTCGCCACATCGGATACACTCCGGATGATTTGGGCTCTCGACTACATTTACATCCATTTTGCAGACCTTACTACATTTCTGACATCCTACACATTTATTATTGTCCACGTTTATTTTAAGGAACGAAACTTTGTTAAAGAGAGAATAAATCGCTCCAAGAGGGCAGATCCATTTACAAAACGGACGGTAAAATAAAATACTAAGGATGATAACAATTGTAAGGATAGAAAATTTAAATGTAAAAAGTTTTCCAAGTGCACTTCGGATGCCGGAATTTGTGATAGAAAGCGGAAGTGCTCCTTCTAACACACCCTGAGGGCAAATATATTTGCAGAAAAATGGGTCACCCATGCCAAGTGAGTTTGTTACAAGGGCAGGGAGCAGTATAACAAAAACGATAAGAATAATATATTTTACATATCGTAAAGGTTTTAATCTGGCTGTGGAAAATTTCTTGCCGGGGATTTTGTGGAGCAGATCCTGAAACCATCCGAACGGACAGAGGAAACCACAAATAAATCTTCCAAGCAGAACGCCCATTAATATAAAAAATCCTGTTATATAATAGGATATTTTAAACTTGGATGAACCGACCACTGCCTGAAAAGCGCCGATCGGACAAGCTCCTGTAGCCGCCGGACAGGAGTAACAATTCAGACCCGGTACGCAGGCTGTCTTGACATTTCCCTGATAAATAGTTCCTTTGAAAAGGTTTGGCAGATGAATGTTGGTAAGCAGTGTTGCAGCTGCTTGTATCCACCCGCGGAAGCGGCTTAAAGTTTTTGAGATTATATTTTTATTCTTATCCAATTCCGACACACTCCAGACATAATTTTATTGCTTTGCTAAGTACAACTGCGGCTTCGCCACGGAAAATACCATAGAGAAACATGATAATACCGACACAAAATAAACCGAGCTGCGACCATTTTATTGACTTCAAAATAAGACTCCTTCCTTTCATTTACTGATTTATTGACCTTTCGATATTCGCATTATACAATAGAGGGTGTAAAATTTCTGTTAAGAAAATGGAGAAGTTAAATTGAGAATATTAATAGTTGAAGATGAAAAGAATTTGTGTGATATGATAGGAAAAAGTCTGCATAATGCAGGGTACGAAGTGGATCTGTGTTACGATGGAGAGGATGCATTGGAGATGATCTATGCAGAAAAGTATGATCTGATCGTATTGGATCTGAATTTGCCAGGAGTGGATGGGATGGAGATCCTTAGGGAACTTCGTAAGGAAAATGAGGAGACAAAAGTATTGATACTTTCTGCAAGAAGTCAGATTGCGGACAAGGTGGACGGGCTCGACGCAGGGGCAAACGATTATATGGAAAAGCCATTTCATTTACAAGAATTAGAGGCGCGTGTAAGAAGTCTGACGAGAAGAAAATTTATACAGAAAAATGTTTGCCTGGAATGTGATGGGGTGAAGTTTGATACGCGGGAACGAATGGCGTATGCGAATGGAGAGAAGGTAGCACTTACCAGAAAAGAGAACGGAATCCTGGAATATTTGTTGCTGAACCAGGGCAGACCGGTGAGTCAGGAAGAGTTGATAGAGCATGTATGGGATTCTTCGGTGGACAGTTTTAGTGGCTCTATTCGTGTGCATATGTCTTCTTTAAGAAGAAAGCTAAAGGCGACGCTTGGGTTTGATCCGATTGTAAATAAAATCGGTGAGGGCTATAGGATAGGAGGCAATTTTAAATGAAAAAAATGTCACTCCAGTGGAGACTTACAATTATTACAACACTGTTGATTGCTATTATATGCGGATGCCTGACGCTTCTTTTATATAAGAATGGAATTTATTATATTGATTCATTGCAGGATACGGTAAATAGTCAAAATACAAATCCGGATGAATTATATATCGATATTCCGGATGATGAGTGGGATGATTTTGCAGCGAAATTTTCCATGAAGGTGTACGACAGTAAAGAAGATTATAGGAAGAGAAGTCTTTTGATCACAGTGCTCATAGCAATGTTTGGCGGAGCTGTGACTTATTTTATAAGCGGACGTGCATTGAAGCCACTTCGGGATTTCTCAAAATCTGTTGAAAAAGTGCAGGCTCAGAATCTTACAGACTGTACGATTGAAGGTGGAACTGTTCCTGAGTTGGACAGGCTGAGCGTATCATATAATAAAATGCTCTTAAGATTGTCAGAAGCTTTTGAAGTGCAAAGACAATTTACCGGAAATGCAGCGCATGAGCTTCGAACACCGTTGGCCCTTATGCAGGCACAGCTTGATATTTATAATTCAACAGAGCATCCGGCTAGTGATGAGCAGACAAAAGAAACAATAAAAATGATGACAGAGCAAAATGAGCGTCTTAGTAAATTAGTAAGAACTCTGTTAGATATGAGTGAACTTCAGACGGTGGCACGTAAAGATGAGATAGAACTCAATTCTCTTATCGAGGAAGTGTTAGCGGATCTTGAGCCACTGGCACAGGAAAAAGAAGTAAAGCTGGTAGAGGAAAGCGAAGAACTCGTTATGACAGGGAGCGACATTTTGATTTATCGCATGATTTATAATCTCGTGGAAAATGCGATTAAATATAATCATGTTGGTGGGCAGGTACTGGTTAAAGCGGCTCAAAAAGATACGGATATCGTGATTGAGATTGAAGACACAGGAAATGGAATATCCGAGGAGTTTAGAGAAAGAGTATTTGAGCCATTCTTCCGTGTAGATAAATCAAGAAGCCGCGCGTTAGGCGGAGTCGGACTTGGACTTGCAATGGTGCGGGAGATTGTGCGCGTGCATGATGGAAAGATATCAATAAAAGAAAATGAATATGGTGGAACGACGTTTGAAGTTGTGCTGTAGCGGCGAGAGCCGGTAGGGACGGGGTTAATGGCTTTTTTGCATGAGCCGGATGGGGAAGACGGAAAACATTGCCTGTCATCTTTTGATGCCGTATAATAGATGGAAGAAGAAACGAAGATAGTATGGAGGTGGACCAGAAAATGGGAAATTATTTAAATCCCGATATAATTACATTTACAGAGGCAGTAGAGTCAGATATATACGTAGATAAAACAGAACTCTTGAAATACACAAATTCTATATTGCGGACAACGCAAAAATATATTTGTATCAGTCGTCCAAGACGTTTTGGAAAGTCCATCACAGCAAATATGCTTGCAGCCTATTACGAATGTGAGCAGGATTCAAAAGAATTGTTTTCAAAATTTAAAATTTCTGCCAGTGAAAATTTTGAAAAACATTTAAACCAGTATGATACGATTTTTCTGAATATGCAGGAGTTTTTAAGTCAGACAAAAAACATAGAGGAAATGATCGAACTGGTTAAAAAAAGTGTAATCTGGGACTTGCTTGATAAATATCCAGATTTCCGATATTTTGACAATACCAATTTAATGAGAACGATGCAGGATGTCTACAGCAAGACAAAACGTCAGTTTGTAGTTATCATTGATGAATGGGATTGTGTTTTTAGAGAATACAAAATAAATAAAGAGGCACAGGAAAAATACCTCGATTTCCTAAGAGATTTGTTAAAGGATAAGGGATATATCGCGCTTGCCTATATGACGGGGATTCTTCCAATAAAAAAATATGGAACACATTCTGCGTTAAATATGTTTGATGAATTTTCAATGATCGATCCCGGACCATTGGCAGAATATGTAGGATTCACGGAAGAAGAGGTGCAGAAACTGTGTGATAAATACGGAATGGATATGGGGGAAGTGAAAAGCTGGTATGACGGATATTCTTTTGAAAAAGCACCTTCTGTTTACAGTCCTCGTTCAGTTGTGAGTTGTATGAGATTTGGAAAGATTGGAAATTACTGGAATCAAACAGAAACATTTGAAGCTTTGAAATTATATATTGATATGAACTTTGAAGGCCTTAAAGATGATGTGCTAAGTATGATTGCGGGAGAATGCGTTCCGGTTAATACGGGAAGCTTTGCAAATGATATGACGACATTTCACACAGAAGATGATGTTCTTACTTTGCTGATTCATTTGGGATACCTTGCTTATGATTATGATAATAAGACAGTTAAAATTCCAAATAGTGAGGTACGATCAGAATATGTAAACAGTATTGTGGTATCTGACTGGGGAGAGGTTTCTCGAGCATTAAAAAATTCAGCAGACACACTGAATGCAATCTGGCAGAGACGACCAAAGCAGGTGGCAGAAGGAATCAGACAAGCCCATTTTGAGACATCCTATATACAGTATAACGATGAAAATGCATTAAGTTACACGATTTCTCTTGCACTGTATGCAGCCAGGAATTTTTATACAATATATCGGGAAATGGCTGTTGGAAAAGGAATTGCGGATTTGGTGTTTATTCCACGAAAAAAGTTTAGTGAAAAACCGGCATTGGTAGTAGAACTCAAGTGGGATAAAAGTGTAGAGGGAGCAATTGAACAGATTAAAAAGAAAGAGTATTGCCATAGTCTGAAAGAATATCATGGAAATCTCCTGCTTGTTGGGGTGAATTATGATAAAAAGACAAAAGAGCATGAATGTGTGATAGAGGAATTTAGAAAAGAATAGAAAATTTAACGTACCATTTATTTTACGAGGAACAGATTAATGCGTTTAAAAGCAAAGGAAATAGCGAAAGAATTGGGTGTTTCTCCGGCAACTGTGTCACTGGCATTGAATGACAGACCGGGGATCAATCAGGAAACAAAACAGAGAATACTGGACTATATTCAGGAGCGGGAAGAGGAGATTCGTCAAGAGAAAGAACAGGAACATCAGGGTTCTAAAGGCAGTATTTTGATGCTAAATTATGTGAAGAACGGCATTATAATGAATCAAAAGATACGCCAATCTAATAATCAACCCACATTTAATGGGGAGATTGAGAAGCAGGTAAAAAAAGCAGGATATCAATTTTGTTTTCGAAGCTTTCAGGAGTCGATTCAGGAAGTGGATGAAATTCTGGATGAATGCAGAAAGCTCGATGTAAAAGGAATCTACATTATAGCGGCAGAGATGAATCAAGGAGATATCTATCCATTTTTACAATTGCAAGTTCCAATCGTGACAGGAGATAATCTGTTTTATGAAGAAGGGATAGATAGTTTCCTGATTGATAACCGAGAAGGAATCGAAAGGGGTGTAGACTATCTGATAGATAAAGGGCACAGTCATATTGTTTATCTTGCGGAAAATGTGGATATTTTTAATTTTGTGGAGCGAAGGACAGCATTTGTACTGGAAATGGCACGGAGAGAGTGTGGGGACGCCTCTCACAGAATACGACATCTGGGAAGCAATGTAGATGAAGTATATGAAAGTATGCTTCGATATTTAGATGGAGGGGTGAAAGGAACAACTGCGTTTGTGTTGGAAAGTTCCGTAATCTCGCTCGGTGTGAGCAAAGCATTGCTGGAACGACAAGTGCGAATCCCCAGGGATATTTCATTGATTGGATTTGATGCATTACCACCGATAAGCCTGCTAGGAGTGAATCTGACGCTGATAAAAGGAACCCATACAAAACGGCATCTGGCGGCAATAAAACATTTGATGAGACATATAGAAGACGAAAACGAAGAAATCGTGAAAGTATACTATAAGACGAGATTACTAGAGGGAAACAGCGTATTTGATAAGACAAAATATATTTATTCGAAGTAAAAGAATGATACGAAAATCAGATAAGGAAAGTAAGGAAAAGAGATTTTTTATGCGATACAACCTTGGGCGTAAAAAATCTCTTTTAAATTTTCTTTAAATAAAATTGGATATTTTGTATAAAAAGCAAAAGTAAAAACTCAAAATCAGAAAGAAAAACATATGTAAATTTAGAAAAATGGAAAGGGGATTGAGAGGGTTGATAATTGATGATAAGGTAAATACAGATAAAGGAAGCGCGCTTTAAATAGACAGAAAGGTTGAGAAGGGTATTATGGCAAAGAAAAATTATGATCAGTTATCAAAAGACATTGTCAAGTACATTGGCGGAGAAGAAAATGTGATTTCGTTATTTCATTGTGCTACAAGACTTCGATTTAAAGTGAAGGATGAAGCGGGGGTAGATAAGAAACGTTTGGAACAGCTAAAAGGCGTTATTACAGTAATCAACAGCGGTGGACAGATGCAGGTGGTTATTGGAAATGATGTGGCAGATGTGTATGAAGCAATTTTTGCAAATACAGGTTTAAAACCGGAAAATAAAGAGAATGACAACAAGAGTCAGGAGAAGAAAAATCTTCTTAATACATTTATGGAAACAATATCCGGAATTTTTGCACCGATACTTGGAGCAATGAGTGGTGCGGGTATGTTGAAGGCTTTGCTGATTTTATGTACAACATGTGGACTATTGACAGCAGATATGGGAACGTATCGTATTCTATATGCTGCAGCAGACGGAGTATTCACATTTATTCCAATGTTTCTTGCGATTACAGCGGCACGTAAATTTAAGGCAAATGAATTTGTATCACTTGGTATTGCAGCAGCATTGGTATACCCGGATATGACAGCAGTATTTAGTGCAGGGGAAACATTGTCGTTTTTGAAAATACCGGTAGTTTTAGTAAGCTATACTTCTTCGGTAATTCCAATTGTTATTTCGATTTATGCATTATCAAAATTGGAAAAAGGTTTGAAAAAAATCGTTCCGTCCGTATGTAAGACATTCCTGACACCAATGCTAAGTTTGATGATCATGGTTCCGGCTACATATCTTGTAATTGGACCAATTTCAGATACAGCAGGAAAACTTCTGGCATCCGGATATACAGCATTGGTAGGTTTCAATCCAATGATCGCAGGCGGAATTCTTGGTTTGATCTGGCCGGCAGCAGTTATGTTCGGTTTACATTGGGGATTTGTTCCAATTGTTATGAATAACATTGCAGAGTATGGAAGAGATACATTGTTTGTTATTACAGGACCAAATAACATGGCACAGGCAGGAGCTACATTGGGTGTATTCTTGAAAACAAAGAATAAAGAGATCAAAGAACTGGCAGGACCAGCGGCATTGTCTGCGGTATTAGCTGGTATTACAGAACCTGCAATTTATGGAGTGACATTACGTTTTAAAAGACCATTCTTTATTGGGGCTGTGTTCTCAGGAATTGCCGGTGCAATCGTAGCTGTTGCAGGAACCGGAGCTCCGACATTGCTTGGAACAAGTATTCTGACATTACCTGGATATATCGGAGTTGGATTTGTTGGATTCTTGATCGCGTGTGCAGTTGCATATTTTGGCTCTGCAATTGTAACATACTTATTTGGATATAGTGATGATATGCTTCCGAATGATAATGAGGAAGAGCAAGAAAACAAAACAGAGAAAATTGTAGAAAAAGATGTAGAAATCAAAGCACCGGTAAATGGAAAAGCAATTGATCTTTCAGAAGTTAAGGATGAAGTATTTGCGGGTGGAGCACTTGGAAAAGGTGTTGCGATTATTCCAGAAGATGGAAGAATCTGTGCACCATGTGATGGCGTCGTATCACTTGTATATCCAACAGGGCATGCGATTGGCATTCAATCTGAAAATGGAGCAGAGTTGTTGATCCATATAGGAATGGATACGGTAACATTGGAAGGAAAATGTTTTGATATCAAAGTAAAACAAGGACAAGCGGTAAAGGCAGGAGAGCTTTTAATCGAAGCAGATTTAGAAGGAATCCGAAGCGCCGGACTTGATATAACAACACCAATCGTAGTGACAAATGTAGATGATTATGTTGATATTACAGCGGAAAATATGGGAAATATAAAAGCAGGAGACAGGCTGTTGTATTGTATTTCAAAATAAATCAGAGATCCAAAAAGATATGACGGATTTTCATGAGATTGTATAAAAATAAGCAGAGAGTCTGCCAGTGGCAGAGTCTCTGTAGTTGAATTAGAGTAGTTGGAGGAAACAAGAATGATCTGGTTGCAAGTTAATGAAAGTAAGACCAATTTTATATTAGACGGGAAACCATTTTTCTATCTGGCAGACACCATATGGAGTGCATTTACAAATGTAACCGATGAAGAATGGGAATATTATTTGAAACGAAGAAAAGAACAGGGATTTACTGTATTGCAGATTAATACAATGCCACAGTGGGATCGTTGTATGTCAGATATTGGATTATATCCGTTTGCAACAGAAGATGGGCAGGTATTTGATTTTACAAAATGGAATCAGGAATATTATGAACATGCAAAACAAATGTGTCAAAAAGCGGTAGATATGGGATTCCAACTTGCATTGGTTGTATTATGGTTAAATCATGTGCCGGGAACGTGGGGAAGCAGAATGAATGACAGCAATGTGATGCCGGAAACATTTGTAAAAGAATATGTTGAGAAAATAGTATCTGAATTTGACAGGTTTCATCCAATTTATGTAGTAAGCGGAGATACAGATTTCGATACACCGGAAGCTGTTTCTTACTATCGGACAGCATTGGACATCGTATGTAAAAAAAGTCCGCACTCTCTCAAAAGTTTACATATCAAACGCGGGTATGATGTAATACCGGAGAAATTTCTGGATAAAATTGATTTCTATATGTTTCAGTCGGGACATAATAAGGATGGACAGGATATGGCGTATCGGTTGCCACAAATGATATTGGAAAAATATCCGAAAAAACCGGTGATAAATTCAGAGCCGTGTTATGAACAAATGGGATTCAGCCGAAAGGTATATGGAAGATTCCTTACAAAAGATGTTCGAAAAGCAGCATGGAGCAGCATTCTTTCTGGTGCATGTGCGGGCGTGACATATGGTGCACATGGAATCTGGAACTGGCAGAAAATCAACAAGCCTGTTAATCCAATCATGGGAGAAGGATTTGATACGGCACAGCCATGGCAGGAAGCAATACAATATGCCGGGGCATGGGATTACGGATGGATTCGTCAGACTCTAAAAGACTTGCATATTCAAAAGCTGATTCCACTACAGGAGCAGCTGATAGGAGCAGCTGAAGAAATTCGAATGGCACAGACAGAAGATGGAAGATATCTGATTTATTTACCACATAGTACAAAAATAAAAATAAATGGAAGCTTAAAAGGATACTCTGCGAGAGCAATTGATTTGGAATCAAAACGCGTTGCGCAGGTAGGAATGACATTGAAAAAAGATATTATGCAAATTGAAATGCATCCGTTTGAGGGAGATGCTTTAATTATAATAGATAAAGAATAGGAGTATAAGAGATGAGTAAATTTCCAGAGACATTTTTATGGGGAGGCGCCGTAGCTGCCAATCAGTGTGAAGGAGCTTACTGCGAAGACGGAAAAGGACTGAGCGTTCAGGATGTATTGCCTCACGGCATCCGAGGAAAAAGAACAGAAGAACCGACAGAAGAGAACATGAAACTTGTCGGAATTGATTTTTATCACCGATATAAAGAAGATGTGCGTCTCTTTGCAGAGATGGGATTTAAAGTATTCCGTATATCGATTGCATGGAGCAGAATTTTCCCAAGAGGAGATGAAAATGAGCCAAATGAGGCAGGATTGGCATTTTATGATGACTTATTTGATGAGTGCCACAAATACGGAATTGAGCCATTGGTTACAATTTCACATTACGAGACACCTCTGTATCTGGCAGAGCACTATAATGGATGGACAAATCGAAAACTAATTGGATTTTATGAGAACTATGTTCGGACAATTTTTGAACGATATAAAGGAAAAGTAAAATATTGGCTTACATTTAATGAAATCAATTCTATTTTACATGCACCATTTATGAGTGGTGGGATCAATACGCCGAAGGAAGAACTCACAGAGCAGGAGTTGTATCAGGCGGCTCATCATGAGCTGGTGGCAAGTGCATTAGCTACAAAAATCGGACATGAGATTATGCCGGATGCAAAAATCGGATGTATGATCCTAAGTATGCCTACATATCCATTAACTCCAAGTCCAGATGATATGATTCAGGTGATGGAAGATGAACATAAGAACTATTTCTTTGGAGATGTTCATGCACGTGGAGTATACCCGGGATATATGAAACGATATTTCAGAGAACATGAAATTGAGATCCACTTTGAATCGGAGGATGAAGAGATTCTGAAGAATACAGTTGATTTTATTTCATTTAGTTATTACATGAGTACTTGCGCAACAGCTGATGAGACAAAGAAGAAACAAGGAGAGGGAAACTTACTGGGTGGAGTACCGAATCCAATGTTAAAAGCAAGTGACTGGGGGTGGCAGATTGATCCAAAAGGGCTTCGTTATGTGCTCAATATGTTTTGGGATCGTTATCAGAAACCATTGTTTATTGTAGAAAATGGATTGGGAGCAGCAGATGTTCTTATAGAAGATGAGAATGGAAACAAGACGGTAGAAGATGATTATCGTATCCAATATCTTCACGATCATCTGGAGCAGGTTGCAGAGGCGATTCAGGATGGCGTTGATGTGATGGGATATACATCGTGGGGATGTATTGATGTAGTCAGTGCTTCGACGGCAGAATTACGAAAACGATATGGATATATTTATGTAGATCGTAATGATGACGGAACTGGGACGCTGGAGAGATATAAGAAAAAGTCGTTCTACTGGTATAAGAAGGTGATTGAAAGCAACGGAGAGGCACTTTAGAAAATGTAATCAGGGTGCTTGAGATTCTGTAAAAGAAATCTCATGAACCGGATAGGGTGCCAGATAGGGACGGGGTTAGTGAGCCGGAGGGAGTTTAGTGGCTCTTGCGCGAGCGCGAGAGCCACTAAACTCCGTCCCTATCCGGCTCACTAACCCCGTCCCTACCGGCTCACTCGTAAAACTCCTTTTGTTTATTTTTCTCGCGATATTGTCGTGGGGTCATTCCTACATATTTCTTGAAGACACTTCCAAAATGACTTTGTGAATTAAAGCAAACGTAATCACTGATTTCGGAGAGTGATGCATCGGAATATTTTAATAAATTTGTTGCACGATCAATTCGGAATTTTAAAATATAATCTTGTATTTTCATTCCGGTATCTTTTTTAAATACTCTTGATAAATGTCCCTGGCTGACGCCAATTGCTTCGGAAATATCTTCCAGATAAATTTTATGATGATAATTCTTGGAAATATAATCTTTACATTGTTCGGTATAGTTTGACAAACGAGGCTTAAGTTTGTTGTCAGCAACCAGTTTGGTAAATTGATAGAGACTTTTGTGGCTTAGTTCTACAACTTCTTCTATTTTTGTACAGGAGTCAATTTGATTAATTAAAAGGTCGCTCAACTTATAAGCTTCAGCCGGGGACACACCACCGGCAATTGCCTCACGGGTTGCAATTGTTGTTGTGACAATAGCAAGATTTCGCTGGTCATTAAATTTATTTTTGGAAAGGACACCTGCTCTTTCAAATAGTGCATCTCCGCGTTCGTTTATCTCAGCAACATTTCCCTCACGGATTGTATCCATAACAAAGCGTTCATCCATGTAAGTATGGTGATATGCCGCCTCTTCTTGAACGTTGATATCTATTAGAACAGAATCAGACGTATTCTCTGTTTTACTATCAGTACTTAGATGATTCACTTGCAGAAGTTGTTCAATTTGAATCTCTTTTTTTTCAAGAAATTCATAGAGAAAACTGACAAAAGTTAATAGTTTGATCAAATTCATTTTAATAGGATGGTGTTCATTTTGAATTGTCATATTACAACTTTTGTAAAATTGGTGAATCTCTACATAACTGAGCTGCTCTACACATATAGGTCCGGATAAATAGTAAGTGCCACCGCTATAAATGCATATGAAATAAATTTTGTTTAATATTTTGTAAATAACAGGGATTTTTTGTGAATTGACCTGTTCTATTAAAGACTGTGTAAGTTCAACAGAGGTAGCCAGGGGATTTTCTTTCTCTGAAAATGTAGAAAAACTTTGGATTTTCTTAGAATTGTTATCTGTATAGAAAATAGGAATGCCCCATAGCATTTCTAATTTTTTTAATAATGTGTATTCCATAGTAGTTACCTCCGTCATTTTTATCTTAAATATATCTGTAAGAATATAAAATGTAAAGGAAAATATTAAAAAAATGATAAAAACATCAAAATTATGATAGCTGATTTGAAAAAATTATGATTATAATAAGTTAGTCGATGAGACATGAATAACTGGTTCAATCGAGGCAGAGCGCGCCAAGAATTTAATGCATTGATTGGAACTATAAAAACATGGAGGGAAAACAAATGCAAAAATTGAAACACGAACCGGCTTATTATGAAACAATGAAATTTAAATGGAGACAGCGTATAGGTTTTGGTATTAGCGATTATGCTTGTAACCTTGCGTACTTACTGGCGAATACATATCTGTTATTCTATTATACAAACTGTGCAGGACTTGCTGCAGGAGCAGTAGGATTTATGTTTGTTGTAACAAAATTTATTGATGCGTTTACAGATTACATGGTAGGAGCCATGATTGACAGAACAGATACAAAGATGGGACGTTATCGTCCATGGATGCTTTACGGAGCACCGGTTTTGGCAGTTGGAATGGTTCTTTTATTCTCTGTTCCGACAGGATGGAGCGCAGGTGCAAAACTGGCGTGGGCATATATTACATATATTATATTCTCATTTGGCTACACACTTGTAAATATTCCAATGGCACCAATTGTTTCATCATTATCACCATCAGCAACAGAACGTACAAAGATTTCTACAACACGTACTGTATTTTCAAACCTGGGTTCACTGACATCATCACTGTTTGTTCTTCCAATGGTATATTTCTTCTCAGGTTCTAAAGATGCAACCGGAGCTGCATTAGCAGCAGGATATCGTAATACAAATATTGTACTTGGTATCATTGTTATTATTATCATGACAGTTTGTGTATTTTCAATTGTTGAAATCAACCCGCCTACACAGTCAGCAGGTAAGAGCTCACTGTTAAAAGATATTAAGAGTCTTGTAAAAAATAAATACTACATTATGTTCCTCGGAGAAGTATTCTTCCTCTTCCTCGGATATCTGAGTATGTACGGAGCAATGCAGTATTATTACAGCTACATTGTAGGAGATGTAAGTGGTATGTCTCTTGCATTAACATTACTGACATTGCTTGCGATTCCAACTATGATTCTTGCAGCTTACTTGAATGGTAAAGGAATTGCAAAGATTAAATTGATTCAGTTCGGAGCAATCGTAGATATCGTTGGATATGCAATTTTGTTCTTTACATCAAATGGAACAATTGCAACAATGGCTCTTGGACTTATCGGACTTGGTTTTGGATTCCGTTCAAGTATGTTCTTTTCTATGATGCCTGACATTTTTGATTACACAGAGTGGCAGGTTGGAAGAAACCTTGGAGGTACACAGAATGCAATTCAGGGATTCGTAAATAAAGTTTCTTCGGCAGCAGCATCAGCTATCGTTTCAGCACTGCTTGTATGGGGAAATTATGATGCAGCAAAATTGGATAAGGCAATTGCTGACGGTGTAAATATTGCACAGGCGTTCCCAAAAACACACACAGCAATCAACTTTGCATTTGGCGGTTTGGCATTAGTTTCAACAGTACTTGCAGTACTCGTACTTGTGCCATATGATCTGGATAAAAAATATCCTCAGATTCGTGCAGATTTGGATAAACGTCAGGGAAAAGCTGAGTAAATAGAAACTAGTGGTAACTACAAAGGAGCATCGTCAGGTGCTCCTTTATGTGAATAAGGACCTCGCAAAGCGTTTGTGACAAGGAAACACGCTCGAACATCGACTCGAAAAGACCTCGTCTGATGTCGAGGTGTGTGCAAACGCTAAGCTCGAAAGGACCTCGCAAAGCGTTTACAACAGGAGGATATAGATTATGTGGAATTATGAATATACAGTACCGGAAAATAAAAAAGTAAGAGTAATCGTACATACAGATTGTAAAAATGAAGCGGATGACCAGTATGCAGTCGCTCATCATTTAATGACACCAAGATTTGATGTGAAGGGGCTGGTGGCAGGACATTTTTGGAAGAACCCACAGCAGTATGGGAAACTGGGAACAGCGCAGGCAAGTTATGATGAAATCATCAAAGTGATGGATTTGATGGGATTAAAGGATCAATATCCAGTTAAGCTTGGTGCATCGCGTGGACTGGAAGATGAGAAGACCCCGATCGATTCAGAAGGTGCAAGATTTATTATTGAAGAAGCAATGAAGGATGATAAAAGACCACTGTATATCGCCTGCCAGGGTGCGGTGACAGATGTGGCTTCAGCACTTCTTATGAAACCGGAAATTGCAGACCGAATGACAGTTATCTGGATCGGCGGTGGAGATTATCCAAAAGGTGGCTTTGAATTTAATTTAATGATGGACATTCATGCCGTAAATGTTATTTTTTCTTCAAAAGTTCCGGTATGGCAGGTCCCGATGAGCCTTTACAAAGTGATGGCAGTCTCATTGGCTGAATTACAGCTGAAGGTTCGTCCATGCGGAGAGATTGGAAAATATTTATTTGAGCAAATGGTAGATTTTAATCATGTTGCAGCAAAATATGAGATGGCATGGCCTCATGGAGAAATATGGGGACTGGGTGATCAGGGAACAATCGCAGTTCTGATGGAGGAACTGGAAAAGGTAAGCTATGATTTAGTTCCGGCACCGAGAGTCGCAGAAGATATGACTTATATCCATGGACAAAATAACAGAGAAATTCGAGTTTATAACTACTTAGATGCAAGATTGACACTGGAAGATTTCTTTGCAAAGCTTCAGCTTAATTTTGGAAAATAAGTATAGAGAAAAAGAAAGATAAAATTTGCTGTAGAAGATAACAGACTTGAGAGCATAGACAGAATAGAAAAAATGTGAGGAAAGTAGAATGAAGAAATATCTGGTTTTTGACGCAGGAGGAACATTTACTAAATATGCGTTGATGAATGAAAATGCAGAAATTTTGGAAAAAGATAAAGTGACTACACCAGATTATCATACTCATACAAAAGAAGATTACTATCAAGTGTTAGATAATGTGGTTTCAAAATATAAGGATCAGGTGGAAGGTATTGCGATCAGTATGCCGGGAATGTTAGATAACAAGAACGGACACTGTGTGACAGCGGGATATCTGGCATATCTTGCAGGAAGTACAGTAGGAGATGAATTATCTGAGCGATATGGTCTTCCTGTGTCTGTTGAAAATGATGGAAAATGTGCAGCACTTGCAGAATATTGGAGAGGCAGCCTGAAAGGTTGCGATAATGGTGCGGTAGTTGTACTTGGTTCAGGAGTTGCAGGTGGTATTATCCTAAATGGAAAAATCTATCGAGGAAGACATTTCACTGCCGGGGAGTACAGTTATGTATGTACGGATGTGGAAAATCCGGAAGAAATGAGCAGCTATTGGGGACTTAGCAGCGGAGCAGAAGGACTTGCGAAAACTGTGGCAAAATATACAGGAGAAGACTGGCAGAGCTACAACGGAGTAAAAATATTTGAGCGTGCAAATGCAGGAGATAAGCTGGTACTAGAAGGGTTAAAAGAGTTTACACGGCAGTTAGCAGTGCAAATTTATAATCTTAACATTTATCTGGATTTAGATATCATTGCGATTGGCGGAGGAATTAGTAAGCAACCACTTTTACATGAATATTTACAAAAGAGTCTGGATGAATATCTGGAACAAATTCCGCTTCGTAAAGTGGCACCATATGTTCCGGAACCGAAACTTACAAATTGTAAATTTTATAATGATGCAAATTTAATCGGGGCATTGTATCATTTTATGAAATCGAAAGGAGACTTATAGATATGGCATTTCCAAAAAACTTTTTATGGGGCGGTGCAGTTGCAGCGAATCAGTGTGAAGGAGCTTACAAAGAGGATGGAAAAGGATTATCCACACAGGATGTAACGCCACACGGAATTGTAGGACCAAGAACAGAAGAACCGACGGAAGATAACATGAAACTCATCGGAATTGATTTTTATCATCGTTATAAGGAAGATATTAAACTTTTTGCAGAAATGGGATTCAAAGTATTTCGTCTCTCAATTGCATGGAGCAGAATTTTCCCAAATGGGGATGAAGAAACTCCAAATGAAAAAGGGCTTCAGTTTTATGATGATGTGTTTGATGAATGTCACAAATATGGAATTGAACCATTAGTAACGATTTCACATTATGAAACACCGTTGTATCTTTCTAAAACCTATGATGGCTGGGTAAATCGTAAGATGATTGGCTTTTACGAGCGATATGTCAGAACTATTTTTAAAAGATATGGGAAAAAAGTAAAATACTGGCTGACATTTAATGAGATTAACTCTGTTCTTCATGAGCCATTTTTAAGCGGCGGGATTTACACAGCAAAAGAAAAACTGTCCCAGCAGGATCTTTATCAGGCGGTTCACCATGAACTGGTAGCAAGTGCACTGGCAACAAAGATCGCACATGAGATGATGCCGGAAGCGAAAGTGGGCTGTATGATTTTAAGTATGCCAACGTATCCGTTGACACCGTGTCCGGATGATGTAATTAAAGTAATGGAGAGCGTGCATAAGAATGATTTCTTTGGGGATGTTCATGTGAGAGGATATTATCCGGGATATATGAAACGTTATTTTAGAGAAAATGGTATTGAGATACAGTTTGCGCCGGAAGATGAGGAAATCCTGAAAAATACAGTTGATTTCGTTTCATTTAGTTATTATATGAGTATTTGTGATACAGCAGATCCGGAAAAACAGACAAAAGGAAAAGGAAATCTGATGGGAGGAGTTCCAAATCCATATCTGGAAGCATCCGACTGGGGATGGCAGATCGATCCAAAGGGACTTCGTTATGTTTTGAATTATTACTGGGATCGTTATCAGAAGCCTTTGTTTATTGTAGAAAATGGACTTGGAGCAGTGGACGAACTGGTCGAAAAGGATGGGGTTCTGACAGTAGAAGACGACTATCGTATTGATTATCTGAAGAAACATTTATTACAGGTAGAAGAAGCAGTAGAAGACGGTGTAGATGTGATGGGATATACCTCTTGGGGATGTATTGATTTGGTCAGTGCATCAACAGCAGAATTAAAGAAACGTTATGGTTATATTTATGTTGACAGAAATGATGATGGCAGCGGTACATTAAATCGTTATAAGAAGAAATCATTTAACTGGTATAAAGAAGTAATCGCAACAAACGGAGAAGCACTTCACCTTGAAAGGGGAGAAACAATATGAGCGATGCAATGGTAAGTATCATCCCAGAGATGAAACGTAAGACAATCGATGCATTTGTAGAAAAAGCACAGGCAAATGATGTTGAGCTGAAAGAATTGAAAGTGGCTCCAATTTCAATTGTCAAAATAGGAAAAGACAAGATTGGAAACGCAGTCGTAACAGATAGGGAAGATATTGCTCATATGAGTGAAAAACGCTTACAAAAGGGCGACAGTGTTTGTCTTGATTTTGGGGATCATCATGTTGGATATGTGACATTGAAGTTAAATTCTGCAGGAAGTCCACAGGATGCACCGGCATTTCTAAGATTAAAATTTGCAGAGATACCGCAGGAAATTCTGGATGATTCCAATACATATGAGGGATGGATCAGCAAAGGATGGATTCAGGAAGAATTTATTCATATCGATGTTTTACCATGCGAGTTAAAATTGCCAAGAAGATATGCTTTCCGCTATCTGGAAATTCTGGCAATTGATACATCGCAAAAATTTCAGGTAGTAGTGGAAGAGGCGGAAACAACAGCTGTATCTGCGGTATCGATGGAAGATGTTGCGTCGCTTACTGAGTTACCGGAAGATCTGCAGAAAATTGACAGAGCAAGTTTGAAGACATTGCAGGATTGCATGCAGCATGTATTTGAAGATGGTCCGAAGAGGGATCGGCGTTTATGGATCGGAGACTTGCGTTTACAGGCAAAGGCAAACTATGCTACATTCAAGAATTTTGACCTGGTAAGAAGGTGTATGTATCTTTTTGCAGGACTGACAAGAGCGGATGGAAAAATCAGTGCGTGTCTGTTTACAGAGCCGGTGATGCAGGCAGATGATACATTTTTATGGGATTATTCGTTGTTCTTTATTTCTATTTTATATGATTATTATCAGGAAACAAAAGATATCGAGACAGTAAAAGAACTGTGGCCGTCAGCCTATCGTCAGATAGAACTGGCGCAGGAGGATATGGAAGATGGAATCCTGAAAAATGAGAATCCACTGACAGCCTTTATTGACTGGAAAGAAGGTCTGGATCGTCAGGCGGCAGCGCAGGGTGTCTGGATTTATTGTCTGAGACAGGGAAAAGAACTTGCCAAATTACTGGAAAAGAAAGAAGAGGAAGAATATATCCAGAATCTTCTGGATGCTGCGCTTAAAGATGCTGTTCGTGCATTCTGGGATGAAGAAAGGCAAGTGTTTGTAAGTGGAAAAGAACGTCAGATATCCTGGATCAGTCAGGCATGGATGGTACTTGCGGACGTATTTGATGTGGAAAAGAGTAGAAAATTGATGCTTTGCATTCTGGATAAGAAGGACGCAGTTGGCGTTTTAACACCATATGCTTATCATCATGTGATTGAAGCATTGCTTCATGTTGGCGAGAAGGAGAAAGCATTGGAAATGATGCGTACTTACTGGGGCGGTATGATTAAGCTTGGAGCAGATACATTCTGGGAGGCATTTGATCCGGAAGACCCGTTGGCTTCTCCGTATGGAAATATGCAGGTAAATAGTTTCTGTCATGCATGGAGCTGTACACCGGCGTGGTTGTTGAGAGAATATTTTAAATAAAAGAAATCCTTTACAAAAAGGTCTGATGGACTTTTATAAGGGGCGGAAAAAAGAAAGAGTGTATCGTTACAGCGATACACTCTTTCTTTCTATCAGTTTCGGTGCCACTTCTGTTTTTGTAATCGTCTCATCCTGTAGTGTGATTTTCTGAATAAGGCGTTCTACTGCAAGTTCACCCAATCTGGAACGAGGAACTTCCATGGATGTAAGTGGTGGATCTAGTACTTTACCGATAGAACTGCCATCAAAACCGATGATGGAGATATCTTCAGGAATTCGATATCCGTATTCTCTTAATGCACGAACAGTTCCGGCTGCAATCAGATCATTGTCTGCAAAATACGCCGGAGCCGGTTTTAAACCATTTTCCAAAAGTAATTTCATGTCATGATAAGCTCCATCAAGAGATGGTTTTAGCAGATGGGTATATGGATGATCAAAGGATACACCGTGATGCCTTAATGCTTTGTAATAACCATCAGCACGTTCTTCAAAATTCCCAATAGAGTAAGAGGAGTGAAGGTATCCTATTGTTGAAAAACCATGATCAAAAAGATAAGAGGTGGCAGCATAAGCACCTCCGACATTGTTGATCAGGACGCAGTCACAGGAAATTCCTTCAAAATAGGTATCCAATATTACAATAGGAATATTCAGTTTTGAGAAAGGTTGGAAATATTGCGCATCTAATTCTGTTCCAAGTAAAAGAATTCCACTGCAATTTTTTGAAGCGAGAAGTTGAATCTGTTCATCAATATTATCATCTTCATGAAAATAAGTGACTAATAATTCATAACCGGCTTTTTTACAGCCGGATTCTACACCTTCTGTTAACCAGAAAGGAGTGTCTTCTACGATCATTCCATGTTTTTTATATGCTACAAATTGAATCTGGCCTTTTGTAGGGGAAGCATCTATATGTTTAGAAAAATCATAACCATATTCATTTGCTGCATCTAAAACCAACGCGCGTGTCTTTTCGCTGATGCCGGGTTTGTTATTTAAAACCATGGAAACGGTGGACTGTGAAATATGTAGTTTTTGAGCAAGTTCTTTTGCTGAAATCGACATATATACCTCCCGAAAATAAAGTATTTATAGAATGTACTATACAGTTTTTCAGAATATTCGTCAAGTGCATATTGTTTATAATTTAGTAAATTGAAATTGACAATTTAATAAATATTCAATATAATAAAACCAACTTATTTAATAAATTTTGTTTAAATTTAATAGAAAGGGAACGGAAAATGAGCTCAATTTATTATGAAAAACAGACAGAACGATGGGGAATCCAGGAAGTTGTCTGTAATGGTCCAAAAGAAGGCAATCCATTTCAGGAACAATGGGTAAAGGCTGTGTTTTCATCAAAGAACGAAACAGTTGAAGCAGAAGGATTCTACGACGGAGACGGTATTTATAAAGTGCGGTTTATGCCATCTTTTGAAGGTGAATATCATATAAAGCTAATGGGAAGCTTTCTGGACGAACAGGAGGGAACTTTTCAGGTAACAGCACCGGGAAGGGAGAATCATGGACCGGTTCGTGTGGTAAATACATGGCATTTTGCGCATGAAGACGGAACTCCGTATTATTCGGTTGGAACTACCTGTTATGTATGGGAACTGCAGTCGGATGAGAGAATTGCAGAGACATTGAAGAGTCTGGAAGAAGCAAGATTTAATAAAATCAGATTCTGTATATTCCCAAAACATTACGATTATAATCTGGGCGAGCCGAGAAGTTATCCATATGAAGGAACACCGATGGACAGCAGCGTGCTAACTAAGGAAAATTTCAGTGAGTATACGGGAAAAACAGAAGGAAATCATTGGGATTTTACAAGATTTAATCCAAAGCATTTTCAACATATTGAAAAATGCATTTTAGAGTTACAGAAAAGAGGAATTGAAGCGGACATTATTGTGATGCACCCATATGACAGATGGGGATTCTCAAGTATGACCAAGGAGCAGGATGACAGATACTGGAATTATGTGCTCGCGAGATTTTCGGCATATCGGAATGTCTGGTGGTCTCTGGCCAATGAATATGATCTGATGGAACATAAGACGCTTGAGGACTGGGAACGATACGCATCGATCATATGTGAAAAGGATCCGTATAATCATTTGCGTTCTATTCATAATTGTCATGGATTTTATGATTATCATCGTCCATGGATCACACATTGCAGTATTCAGAGACAGGAACCATATTTGTCAGCGGAGCATGTGACAAAATGGAGAGAAGAATACAGAAAGCCGGTTGTGTTAGATGAGATTTGTTATGAAGGAAATCTTCAATTTGGCTGGGGAAATATTACAGGCGAAGAATTGCTCCGCCGTTTCTGGGAGGCAACTTGCAGAGGTGGATATGCCGGACACGGAGAGACTTTATTAAATCCGGAAAATGTACTGTGGTGGTCACATGGAGGGAAACTTCGGGGTGAAAGTTATAAACGTTTTGGATTTTTACATGGCATTTTGTGTGAGACACCGGGGATCGGATTAGCTCCTTATGAATTGAAATGGGATTGTGTATGTGCAGTACCGGAAGAGGAATGGATGTTGAGAGTTAAGAGCTATTATCTGATTTATTTTGGATTTACCAGACCTGCATTTAAAGAATATTATTTTGATGATGAGACGGAATTTGAGATTGAAGTAATTGATACATGGAATATGACGGTTGAGAAGCAGGGGACCGGAAAAGGAAAATTTAAAGTCGAGCTTCCAGGCAGACAATATATGGCAGTCAGATTAAAAAAAGTACAAAAATAAGAAAAGAGGAAGAAAAAAATGAAAGCAGGAATTGTTTATACAAGTACAACACCGGAACTGATCGAGATGGTAAATGATGAAATCAAAAAGAATTTAGGAGAAGATGTGGAAATCCAGAGCTACGAAGATCCTTCGATTTTAGCAGAGGTCAGAGAAGCAGGATATGTGACAAGTGGTGCAGCGGCAAGACTGGTAGGAATGTTCATGCAGGCAACGTCCGATGGGGCAGATGCCATCTTAAACTGTTGTTCTTCTGTCGGAGAAGTAGCAGATGCAGCAGTTGATATCGGAAAATATACAGGAGTACCGATCGTGCGTATCGATGAAGAAATGTGCAGAGAAGCGGTCCGTTTAGGTAAGAGGATCGGAGTCCTTGCAACGCTTCCTACAACATTGGAACCAACAAAGAATACCATTCTTCGTGTTGCACGCGAGATGAACAGAAAAGTGGAACTCAAAGATGGATTGATCGATGGTGCATTTGGTATTAATCAAGATCAGTTCCGTCAGATGATGAGAGAAAAAACAGCAGAAATTATTGATGAATGTGATGTGATTTTGTTGTGCCAGGGATCTATGGCTTATGTAGAGGAATATTTACAAGATGAATTTAAGAAACCGGTTGTATCCAGTCCAAGATTTGGAGCTGCTGCGATGAGAGCTGCAATGGTACAAAAAGGTCTGATAACAGAATAAAAGAGGAGGAGAATAAGATGCTGACAGATACAAGAAATTCTGTAAATGCAAAGGTACATCCGGTAGATGGTCTTGATGTAGAGTGGACAGGCGGACTCTGGAAAGAGCGATTTGATACATGTGCGACAAGCACAGTACCGCAGTTGCAACATATGTTTGAGAGCAAAGATATCAGTCATGTTCTGGAGAACTTCCGAATCTGTGCGGGTGAAGCCGAAGGTGATTTTGACGGAACGGTATTTGGAGATGGTGATTTTTATAAATGGATGGAGTCTGCCATTTACACGGCCGGAAAACAGAAAAATCAGGAAATGCTTGATAAAATCGAGGAGTATGTTGCACTGATCAAAAAGGCTCAACAGCCGGACGGGTATATTTCTACAAAACAGATCATCGGAGAACGTCAGAATAACGGTGTGAAACGTATGGGTGATATCGATGACTTTGAAGTATATAATTTTGGACATTTATTTACAGCAGCCTGCCTTCATAAAAGAATTACAGGTAAGGACAGCTTTATGAATATCGCGGTTAAGACAGCAGATTATCTGGAACATCTGTATGAAGAGGCTCAAAAGACAGGAGATGTCCAGACTGCGGTGTGTCCGTCTCATTATATGGGACTGGTTGAAATGTATCGTACAACCGGAGATAAACGTTATTTACATCTGGCAGAGCTGGCAGTTCAATTACGAGATGGTGTGAAAAACGGTTTGGATGATAACCAGGACAGAATCCCATTAAAACAACATGATAAAATAATCGGCCATGCGGTACGAGCAAATTATCTCTATGCCGGTGTTGCGGATCTGTGTCTGGAAGAATCGGATGAAGACTATATAAATGTACTTCATAAAGTATGGAGAAGTCTGGTAGATAAGAAACTTTATATTACAGGTGGATGTGGAGCTTTGTATAATGGAACCTCTCCATATGGTAATTTCTTTGTGGATCAGAAGGTACATCAGGCATATGGTTATGAATATCAGTTGCCGAATATTACAGCCTACAATGAGACATGCGCATCGTTAGGCGGGGTGTTCTGGGCATACAGAATGTTTCAGTTAGAGCCAAAGGCAGAGTATTTTGATATCATTGAACGAATGATGTTAAATACCAATCTGGCAGCACTTAGTATGGACGGAAAAAAATTCTTCTATGAAAATATGCTTCGTCGTGCAAAGAAATTGGATTATGAATTAATCTGGCCTCTGACGAGAAGTGAATATATCTTAAGCTACTGCTGTCCTCCAAATCTTGCGAGAACGATCGCACAGTCCAGTGAGTACGCATATACCGTATCGAAAGATGCTGTATGGACTGGAATGTATGGAGCAAATAAAGCAAAGATCCGACTTGAAAACGGAGCTGCATTTACATTGGTGCAGAACACGGAATATCCATATGATGGACGAATTCATTTTACAGGAGAAGAAATAGAAAGCGAGCAGGGATTTGCATTAAAACTTCGTATACCTGGATGGGCATCAAAAGGATATGTAGAATACGATGGTAAAAAGACAGTGCTTGGAAAAGCAGACGCAGGTACATATTTTGAGGTGGAAGTAACGAAACCGGAAAATCTGGATGTTGTATTATATCTGGATATGGAAGTTCGCTATACAACAGCACATAACATGGTAGAAGAAACGGTCGGACAGGCAGCAATCGAAAGAGGTCCGTTGGTATACTGCTGTGAAGGTGTCGACGTAGATGCGGAAACATTGGATGATATCTGGTTAAATTTAAATACAAAATATAAAACAGTACCGGCAAAAATCGATGGCAGAACAGTGACAGCACTGGAAGCAGAAGAATATTGCATGAATCGGGAAGGGTATGACAGAAACGTATTATATCAGCCACTTGAATATAAGGGCATGAATAAGCAGAATGTTCGTTTTATTCCGTATTTCGCATGGGATAACCGTGAATTTGGAGAGATGAGGATCTGGTTCCCGGTTGCATATATACAGGAAAAGAAAGAAGACGAAACAGAAACGAAATTAGACGAAGTAAGAAATGGGTATGATGAGAAAATCATCGTATTGGATGATGACCCGACAGGCGTTCAAACGGTACATGACGTATCAGTGTATACGGACTGGAGCGAGGAATCGATTCGTCAGGGATTTGTGGAAGAAAACCAGATGTTCTTTATATTGACAAATTCGAGAAGCTTTTCTGTTGAGGAGACAGAAAAGGTACATCGTGAGATTGCACAGCGTATCTGTAAAATTGCAAAAGAGACAGGAAAGAAATTCCAGATCATTTCAAGAGGTGACTCTACACTTCGAGGTCATTATCCACTTGAGACAGAGGTGCTAAAACAAGAGTTAGAAAAAGATGGAGAAATTATAGACGGAGAAATTATCTGTCCATTCTTCCCGGAAGGCGGACGATATACGATCGGTAACGTACATTATGTAAAAGATGGCGCACTGATGATCCCGGCAGGAATGACAGAATTTGCAAAAGATAAGACATTTGGATATCAGTCATCGGATTTAAGAGAATATGTCGAAGAAAAGACAAAAGGAAAATACAAAAAAGAATCTTGCATTTGTATCAGCGAGAAAGAGCTGGAAGAAAAAAATGTAGAGTCTGTACTCCAAAAACTACTTCAGACAGAAGCATTTAATAAGGTGATCGTAAACGCAAGAACGTATGAACAGTTAGAGGTATTTTGCACAGCGTATATCGAAGCTGTAAAGGCGGGAAAACATTTTCTCGCAAGAACGGCGGCGGCATTTCCAAAGGTGCTTGGCGGGGTTACAGACCAGCCGTTGCTTGATCGAACTGCACTTAGAGGAGCTGAGAAAAACGGTGGAATTGTTCTGGTGGGATCGCATGTACAGAAAACAACAAAACAGTTGGAATGTCTGAAAGAATCAAAAGCAGATATGGAGTTTATGGAATTTGATGTAAATACCTGTTTTGAAGAGGGCGGACTGAAAAAAGAAGCAGAGCGTATCGTAGCAGAGGCAGAGCGTGTGATATCAAAGGGAAGAACAGCAGTTGTCTACACAAGCAGAAAACTTTTGACACCAGATACAACGGACAAGGATAAAATATTAGAGTTATCGGTACAGATTTCAGATGCGGTGACAAGTATTATAGGAAAACTTAAAGTAAAACCAGCATTTATTATTGCAAAGGGTGGTATCACTTCATCAGATGTAGGTACAAAAGCGTTGCATGTAAAGAAAGCAAATATAATGGGACAGGTTCAAAAAGGAATTCCGGTATGGATGACAGGGAAAGAAAGCAAATTCCCAGGAATGCCATATATTATTTTCCCGGGAAATGTAGGAGAAGTTTCAACATTACGTCAAATCGTGGAAGAACTGGCATAAAATCAGGAGGAAAAAACATGAGAAAGGTAATTATTTCACTGGCTCCGGTACAGGCCGGAACACCGGTAGATGCAGTAAAATTAGCAGAGGATGTAGAGAAGAGTGTGCAGGCAGGTGCAGCGATGTGCCATCTGCATTGTAGAAAACCGGACGGAAGTCTGACACCGGACATTTCCTATATGGTAGAGTGCTTTGAAGAAATTTTGAAGCGCACGGATGTGGTTGTCCAGGCTTCCACAGGCGGTGTGTCAGATATGAACATTGAAGAACGATGCAGACCATTGGATTATGAAAAAGTAGAAAGCGCATCGTTAAACGGTGGAAGTACAAATCTCGGAGAAGCGGTCTATATTAATTCCTTTGATGATATCCGTTATTGCGCAGATGCAGTATATAAACGAAATATTTTACCGGAAACAGAAGTATTTGATATCGGAATGTTATATAATATGAAGCTGGTAAAGGATGAACAGCCATTTGCAGATCCGATGCTGTTTAACCTGGTATTTGGACACAAAGGAGGCATGCAGCCGACTCCGGAAATGTTAAGTGCGTTCCGTTCTTTTGTTCCGGAAGATGCAATGTGGGGTGTGACTCATTTTGGAAGAGATAACTGGACATTCCTTGCGGCAGCAATTGCAATGGGAGCGACCGTTGTAAGAGTTGGATTTGAGGACAGTGCTTATCTGGATGAAAATACACAGGCAGAATACAATTATCAGGTGGTTGAAAAGGTTGCTGCATTGATTCGTGCGATGGGATTGGAGACGGCAACTCCGGATGAAGCCAGAGAAATTTTAAATTTGAAGAGATAGGGAGGCAGAAAATATGCTTACGATTGCAAGAATTCAGATTGATTATCAAATAAATCCGGTAGGAATCGAAAAGGTTCCTCAATTTGGATGGGAGATTGAAAGTGACAGAAAAAATGTATTTCAGAAAACATATTGTTTGCAGATAGCAAAGGATACCTCTTTCGAGAATCTGGTATATAACAGTAATGTTGTAGAATCAGGTGAATCTGCACATATCATTCCGGATGAGTTTGAGATGGAATCTTTGACCAAATATTATGTCCGTGTAAAGATTTCAGATGATGTGGAAGAATCAGAGTTTTGTGACACCTGGTTTGTTACAGCATTGATCAACGAAAATGAATGGAAGGCTCCATTTGTATCAGCAGAAAACGAAGATTCTTACAAAGAGTGCTCCAAAGGAACTTATGTACGTGGTCTTGTGAGAATCGAAAAACCGGTAAAAGAGGCATTTGCATGCACGACAGCGCTGGGATTATACAATTTTTTCCTAAATGGAAAGAAAGTCGGAAAAGACGAGATGACCCCGGGGTGGACATCTTACCGGAGACATTTGTTATATCAGACGTATGATGTGACAGAATATCTGGTGCAGGGAGAAAATGTAGCGGGAGCAATGCTGGCAGCAGGATGGTACAAAGGTGTCATGGGGTTGACAAAAGCCAGAAATAACTATGGGGATCAGACTGGATTTGCAATGCAGCTTCTTGTTCGTTACGAAGATGGAAACGAAGAGATCATTTGTACAGATGATGGATGGAAAGGCGCAGATTCACCGATTATTTTTTCAGAGATCTATAATGGAGAAACGTATGATGCTTCATTGGAAATTCCAAAATGGTCGGAGCAGATAGAGACACCAAAAGAATTCCATGATGTGGTGGAAGTTCCGTTTGACTGTTCTGTATTACGTGCGCAGAGCGGTTCAAGAGTGACAGAGATGGATGAACTGCCATGTAAACGAGTATTCCAGACGCCAAAAGGAGAGACTGTACTGGATTTTGGACAGAATATGGCAGGACGGATCAAGGTTACAGCAACTGGAAAACCGGGAGATGTGATCGAATTACACTGCTTTGAAGTGTTGGATTCAGAAGGCAATGTATATCTGGATAATCTAAGAAAAGCAAAAGCAACGATGAAATACATTTTCGCAGAAGAAAAGACAGTGACCTGGTATCCTAGATTTACATATATGGGATTCCAGTATGCATGGGTTGTGACTTATCCAGGAAAACCGGAAAAAGAAAACTTTACTGCTTATACGCTGCACTCTGAGATGGAGCAAACAGGACAGATTACCTGCTCTAATCCATTACTGAATCAGTTGCACCACAATTATCTGTGGGGATTAAAAGGAAACTTCTTAGATGTCCCGACAGACTGTCCGCAGAGAGATGAACGTCTCGGCTGGACCGGTGATGCACAGATATTCTGCAGAACAGCTTGTTATCTGATGAACACATATACATTTTATAAAAAATGGCTGCGCGATGTAGAGGTGGATCAGACTGAAGAGGGAGGCGTTCCACATGTAATCCCAAACATTGAAGAGGGAAGAACAGATGGAAACTGGCTGCTTTCACAAGGACCACATTCAGCGGCTGCATGGGCAGATGTGGCAGTAATCAATCCATGGACGATGTATCTGATGTACGGAGACAAAGAAATCTTACGAAAACAGTACAACAGCATGAAAGGCTGGATCGATTTTATGCGTGCGCATTCTAATGACTACATTTGGAATTACAAACTGCAGTTTGGTGACTGGGTAGCGTTGGATGCAGAAGAGGGAAGCTATTTTGGAGCAACACCAAATGATCTGACATGTACAGCTTATTACGCATATTCAACCGGACTTTTTGCGAAGATCGCGAAGGTGCTTGATAAGCCGGAAGCAGGAGAATATGAGGAGTTATATCATAAGATTGTAAATAAATTCCAACAGACATTCTTTGACAAAGATGGTAATATGACAGCACAGACGCAGACAGCTCATATTGTTGCACTATATTTCAAACTTACGCCGGAAGAATATATAGAAAAAACAGTACAAGGTTTGAAAAAGCTTTTAGATAAAGAGAATGGACATCTTGTAACAGGATTTGTAGGAACTCCATATTTTTGTCATGCATTGAGCCAGAATGGTTGTATAAAAGAAGCTTACGATTTATTATTAAAAGAGGACTTCCCATCATGGCTGTATCAAGTAAAGAAGGGTGCGACGACAATCTGGGAACACTGGGATGGACTAAAACCAGATGGAAGTATGTGGAGTGCTGATATGAATTCTTTCAATCATTACGCATATGGAGCTATTGGAGAATGGATGTATCGCGTTATGGCAGGTCTGGAAGTAGATGAAGCAGCAACAGGATTTAAGCATGCGGTATTTTATCCGCGAATTGGCGGCAATCTGACATATACAGAAGGAAGATATCATTCAATCTATGGCGAGGAGTATATCCGATGGGAAGCAGAGCATGATGAAGTCAAAATGAAAGTAAAAATTCCGGCAAATACAACCGCCTCTATTCGTCTGGATATGGCGGAAGAAATAGTAGACGATGCAGGTCTGGATTTTGAGAAGAAAGACGGATATATGGAAGCACAGACAGGATCTGGTGAATATATTATTCGCTACAGAAGAGCATAGAGACAGACTAGTATCGGTGTGTAAAAGGTATGTTTTACACACCGATATTGCCGCATAAAAGAAGATCAAAGTTACAGATGAAAAAGAGGAGTACAGGAGAAAAACGAATGAAGAAAAAGCGATGTTTTGAAAGAATTCGTAGATGGTGGGGACAGCAGAGTATCAGGCAGCAGATATTACTTTCTCTTTTTATAGTCTCCATGTTAGGAATATGGGGGCTTGGGATGAGCTCTTATTATATTTCAAAAAGTACGGTTGAACAAAATTATAAAAAATCTCATGAGACAACATTAAAAAATTCCAGAAAAGTGCTGGATATGAATATGGAATCCATCATCGATGTAACCCGATCGTTTTTAAACAGCTCCGGTCTGCAGAAAGTGATAACAGAACGGGAGAAGGATGGAAGCTATACTTTTTCTATGGAAGAACAGAAAGTGTTAAAACGAGTTGCAGAAGGACTGTCGAGTCAGGAGAGATGGGTGAATTTTGTCGCTTTTATGGACTTGAAAGGGCATTATTATATGTTGAGTAATATTAACGTTGGGACCTATGAGTTTTATCAATATTATTCGCAACATGATTTTCAGGAAGATGAATGGGCAAAAGAAGTACGCTCTGAAAACGGAAAAGAAGTCTTTTTTGGAGACGTGATATTGGAAGGTGTGGAGAATAAGGGATTCAGTATTGCAAAATATATGATTAACCCAACGACAGGAGAGCCAATGGGATATGTGGTAATCAATGTCAGCAGTTCTTTACTTGCACGCTCTTTTGTAAATGAAAACGAAGGATATGAGACAAATGAATATATTGTTGTTGACAGAGATTGTGGGAATAAACTGGTTTATCACAGCCAGACGTTAAAAAATACCAAGGAAATTATGAAGGCGTATCAAAATCAGCCAAAACAGGAAACGTATGTATTTTCCAGTGTCTATGATGATGTTACAAACTGGGAACTGGTAAATGTAGTTGAGAGAAACGAACTGAGTCGTGAGAGCAAGTTAATCAGAAACTTTGTATTTTTATTTGGTGTGATATTGCTTGGATTATCATTCGTATTTGCCAGATTGATATCAAGAAACATCGCACGGCCATTGACACAGCTAGAGCAGGTAATCGACAAGGTAGGCGATGGAGAGAGACACATTACGGAAGAATTTGACGACAGTGAAGTGGGACAGATTGGACAGAAGTTCAAAGAGATGGTCAATACCAATCTGGAGTTGTCGGAATATTTACTGAGTGCAAAATTAAATGAGAGAGAGGCAGAGTTATTGCTATTACAATCACAGATCAATCCGCATTTTCTGTATAATACACTGGATTCTCTGTACTGTATTGCAATCATACATGGGGATGATCAGATTGCGGATATGGCACTTGCTCTGTCAAATCATTTTAAACTGGCATTAAATAATGGACAGAAATTCTGTAAGGTTTCGGATGCGATTATGCAGATTCAGGAATATATGAAATTACAAAATATACGTTTTCGTGACCGGTTTGAACTGGAGCTTGATGTGGACAAAGAGATAATGGAGGAGCGGATTCTTACATTTATTCTACAACCGTTTGTGGAAAATGCATTGTATCATGGTCTGGAGCCGAAGATAGGAAATGGAAAGATTGTTGTCCGGGGCTGGAGAGAAGAGGAAAATCTGATTTTTACAGTTGCGGATGACGGGGTTGGAATGGAAGATATTTCTGTATTGCAGACTGGATATGCGATTCAGAATGTGCGGGAACGAATCCATTTGAATTATGGTGATGAGTATGGTTTTACAGCAGAAAGCGGAAAAGGACAAGGCACAAAAATTACAATTACATTGCCTGTAAAACAAGGAGGAAGATAAGATGTACCGGTTGGTCGTGATTGATGATGAATATATAGTAGTAGAGGGAATTAAGGCAATGATCGCCAGAAAAAAACTAAACTACGAAGTAGTTGGTTGTGCATATGATGGAATTCATGGTCTTGAAGTTGTACAGAAGGAAAAACCGGATCTTGTAATCACAGACATCCGTATTCCCGGACTGGATGGACTGTCATTGATAGAAGAAGCAAGAGAGTCATGCACAGATACCGTATTTGTTGTAATCAGTGGTTATACAGAATTTGAGTATGCGAGAAGGGCATTAAGATTAGGGGTAAAAGGATATATAGATAAACCGATAAGCATTGAAAAACTGACAGATGTTCTGGACATGGTAGAAAAAGAATGTTTCCAGGCAAAGGAAGAAAATTCTCAGTTGGAAAGAAAAAGAATCGGGCAGGAAAACATCAAGAACCTGTTTGATCAGAGTGTCCGTGCAATGACAAAAGGAAGTGGAAATGTCGGTGATTTCCAGAAATATGCAACGGAGGCTGTGGAAACAATTTTAGAAGTATATCCGAATGTAGAGGATTTCAACAGAGAGGTAGTAAAATATCTTTGTGTGTTGTGTGACATATTATCGGAGAGTATGAAGCAGGTACAGAGGGATTCGCTTTTTTCTTATCAGGAAATGGAAAGAAAGACAACGGTAGAAGAAATACAGGAATATGCAAGAAAAGTGATTGTAGACCTGTCCAGGTATATGGAAGCAGATAAGACAGGAAGCAGTCATGCAGTGATTCTGGAAGTACTGGCATATCTGGAGGAGCATTACCAGGAGGATATCGGACTGAATGAACTGGCTGAAAAAGTAGGAATGAGTACAGCATATTTAAGTGTTTTGTTTAAAAATGAAGTTGGAACATCTTATGTAAAATATCTGACCAATATGCGCATTACGCAGGCCAAAAAGTTGTTAAAAGACGGGCATAAGGTAAATGAAGTAAGTGAAATGGTTGGGTATAGTAATTATCGGTACTTTAGTGACATTTTTAAGAAACATGTCGGACTGACTCCGAATGAGTATAAACATAATTACTAAAAAACAATGTACCTACATAAAAAAAAGTGTACAAAATAGTAAAAATTACACACTTATTGAAAATCAGGAAAAATGATAATATAAATGCATAAAGAAAAACGTTCCGGAACAACAAGAGAAAAATAATGGGAGGATTAAGAATGAAAAAGAGAGTATTAGCTGTATTGTTATCTGCTTTTATGGTAACGGGTATGGTAGCAGGATGCGGATCTTCAGGATCTGACAAATCAAGTGATTCGAGTGATACAAAAAGTGAGAGCTCAGCAGATCTTTCAGATGTAGATTTCTCAGGGGAAGATCCACAGCTTACAAAGAAAATTAAGATTTTAACAATTTGGGCAGAGGATAATGATAACGGAGTTCTGTTAAATAAAATCTGTGAGGATTATCAGAAAAACGTGAATCCAAACTTTGACTGGGAATATGAGATGGTTTCATCTGATAACTTACAGCAGAAGATTGCTACATTAGCTGCATCAGATGATCTTCCAGATCTGTTCGCATACGAAGCAGGAGCACCTCTTACAACGTTGATCGATTCAGACAAAGTGGTAAATGTTTCTGAAGCATTGGATCAGATCGGTGAGACAGATAAGCTCAATGAAGGAGCAGCAGAACTTTTGAAAGGTCTTTCAGGAACGGACGATTTGTATGACCTTCCATTAGGACTGAATGTAGAGGGATTCTGGTACAATAAAGAATTATTCGAAAAAGCAGGATGTGAAGTTCCTACAACATGGGATGAGTTCGAAGAAGTACTGGAAAAATTGGATGCTGCAGGTATCCAGCCACTGACAACAGGTGGATCTGACAAATGGCCTGCAACAAGACTTGTCAATGCATATGCTGTCAGAACAATGGGAAATGATGTTATGACAAAAGCAGCAAATGGTGACATTGATTACACAGATAAAGGTCTTGTAGAAGCAGCTGATAAAGTTGCTGAATGGGCTGACAAAGGATACTTTGGACAGGGTGTTACAACTGTAGATGCAAATACAGCAGGTTCTATGCTGATGAGCGGAAAAGCAGCAATTTTCTATAATGGTTCATGGTTTACACAGAATCTGACAGATGACAGCCAGAATCCAGCAGGTCAGGATGGAATCGGCTTCTTCAACATTCCGGTAGCAGACGAATCAGTAAGCTCTGCAACATCTTACTCAATGAACTGTGGTAACATTCTTGCATTAGATAAAGGCAAATATGATGAAGCAACAGCTTGGTTTTTGAAATATTTCTGTGAGAATATGGGTGACCTTGCTATGAATGAACTTTCAACAGTAAAAGGTTATACATACTCTGTACAGCCAGAAGATATGAATCCATATACACAGCTTGTTTTGGATGAAATCGATAAAGCTTCTGAAGGATTCGCATGGTGGGAAGCTAAGATGCCAAGTGAAATCTCAAAAGTTGCTCAGGAAAACATTCAGCCATTATTAAATGGTGAAATGACAGGAGAAGAATATATGCAGTCCATCCAGGATGTATATGATCTGAATCAGTAAGATTTGATTTAGAATGAAGCGGGGAGGAGTGTTTGAGGTGTCAGCCTCCGAGACACTCCTCCCTTTTTTACACCAAAAAGCACCCGGAAGGGGCACAGGAAGAGAGGATGTAGGCAATATGAATAAAGTATTGGGCAATAAAAAGGCAATTGCACTTTTTGTAGCTCCTGCACTGGTTTTGTATACAGCATTGGTAATAGTTCCGGTCATCTGGTCGCTCTACTATTCGTTGTTTTCAGGCAGTCCGGGGCTTCAGTGGGAGTTTGTTGGATTTGATAATTATTTAAAATTGTTCCATGACAAAAACTTTTTGAATGCATTAAAAGTAAACTTCAAGTATATAGCAGTTGTAATGATCGGTCAGGTTGGACTTGGTCTGATGCTGGCATTGATGTTTAAATTCTGGTTGAAACGTTGCAAGGCATTTGTTCGTACACTGGTATTTTTCCCGGTAGTACTTCCAACTGTTGCGGTTGGTCAGTTGTTTGCAAAGATTTATGAAATCCAGCCAAACTATGGACTGTTAAACAGTTTCTTAAGTGCGATCGGACTGGAAAAACTGGTTCAGCCTTGGATCGGACAGGCAAGTACAGCACTTTGGTCATTGTGTATCATGGATATCTGGGTTGCAATGGGATTCTATTCTGTAATCTTTTACGGAGCACTGCTGGATATACCGGATGACATTCTGGAAGCAGCAAGAATTGATGGAGCGTCAAGCTTTAAATTGTTTAGACATGTATTGCTTCCGTTGCTTCGTCCAATGGTAATTACATGTCTGGTATTTAGTTTTTCAGGTACTGTAAAGATGTTTGAATCTTCTATGGCATTGACAAATGGAGGACCTGGTACGGCCACAAAATCATTATCAATGTACATGTACGATGTTTCATTTACTTATAATAAGGTTGGTTATGGTAGCGTTGTTGCGATTGTTATATTCTTGATCTGTATCTGTGGATCTATGATTATCAACCGGTTTGATGTAAAAGAGGATTAAGGGGGCAATAAGATGAAAAAAGCAAAATCAGGAATTCGTGGGATCATCATTTTTCTCATCTGTGTCATTGAAATTTATCCATTGTTCTGGATGCTGACAGCATCTATGAAACAACAGTCTGAGTGGAGTGAAAAACCGGCATATGCATTAAACAAAGGATTCTATCTTCAGAATTATATCGATGCATGGACCAGAGGTCATATGGCAACTTACTTTAAGAACAGTTTGATCACCACAGTAGTGTCATTGATTTTCATTGTAATCTTTTCTGTAACAGTAGGATTTGCAGTAACAAAAATGCAGTGGAAATTAAGAAATGCAGTTGCAAAATATTTTACACTTGGAATTATGATTCCGGTTGCTGTAGCGTTAATTCCATTGTTCCAGATTTACAGTAAAACAAATCTGTTAAATACAAGAACATGTTTGATATTGACCTACATAGCATTTGGATTGTCACTATCCATCTATCTGGTGCAAGGGTCTCTCCGCTCATTCTCAGATGAGATCATGGAAGCAGCAGTAATCGATGGTTGCGGTATTTATCGTATGATGTGGTACATTGTAGTTCCACTTATGAAAAATGCGATCGTTACAGTATTGGTATTGCAGTTCTTCTTCAAATGGAATGACCTGCTGTTCTCAATGACATTTATCAGTGATTCCTCACTGAAGACAGTACAGACAGGACTGTTGTACTTCTCAGATGAGTTTGGATCAAAGAACTGGGGTGCAATTTTTGCATCTGTATCAATGAGTGTATTCCCAATGTTGATCTTATATACAGCATTGAATAAGAAGGTTATGGAAGGTATGACAGCAGGTGCTGTAAAAGGTTGATTATGGAAAAACAGTATGATGATAAAACAATACAGCAGTATTATCATGAGCTGAAAGATTTTGTTATGGCACATACAGAAGATGTCATGAAAAATCCAAGGGCGTTTATACGATATCCATTTATTGATCCGGGATCTGTATATGATGGAAATGTATGGGACTGGGATACATTCTGGTCAGTATATGGTTTCCTGAATCTGGCAGATGAGTACGAGGATCCTTCTGTGAAAGAAAGGCTTGTGGAGCACGCCAAAGGAAATGTCTACAATTTCTTTGATCATCAGTTGGAAGACGGTTATATTCCAATGATGATCGAGGTTGCAGACTGGCCGGAACCATACTTGAACATGAAGCACAAAGAAGGTGTAATGATGAACATGCATAAACCTTTTTTGTGTAGACAAATTTGTCTGATAAGCGAGTATATTCAGGATTATAGTTGGGTAGAAACGTATTTAGATAATATTGAAAAATATTTTTCCTGCTATGACAAGAACTATTATTTTGAACATTGCGGATTGTATGTCTGGTGTGACGATATCATGATCGGAATGGACAATGATCCGGCAACGTTTGGCCGACCAAAATTCTCGACTGCAAATATATTCCTGAACAGTTTTATGTGTCTGGAATTAGAGGCAGCAGCGGTAATATTTGAAAAGTTTGGAAAACAGGAAAGAGCTTCCTATTATCGCGATAAAAAAGCGTGCCTTGAAAAAGCGATCCAGGAAGAATGTTGGGATAAAAGAGACAAGTTTTTCTACTCCGTTGATGTAGATATCAAAACAAGAAAATTTGAATGGTTCCATCAGGGACTCGGGGTATTCTGGAAAACACTTCCAATCAAGATTCGGGTATGGTCCGGGTTTATCCCGATGTATGCAGGAATCGCGACAAAAGAACAGGCAGAAGAAATGGTAAAACATATCTTTGATAAGGATACATTTGATTCAGATTACGGATTGACAACATTAGCGAAAGATGAAAAAATGTTTGATCTGTCTGTCACAAACAATCCGTCTAACTGGCTTGGTCCGATCTGGGGCGTTGCAAATTATGTTGTATTCAGAGGATTACTGAATTATGGATTTCGTAAAGAAGCTGAGCTGATGTATAAAAGAACGATAACATTGCTTGGAACAGATTTGGAAAAGACTGGAAGTATCCATGAATATTATAATCCATTTAATGGAGAACCGATCATGAATGGCGGATTTATCAATTGGAACGTGCTTGCATTGAATATGGAAGCCGAATTGAACGGAAAAGAGCCTATGCTCAAATAAGAAACACTTTAAAGGTTGCTAACTAAATAACATAAATGATTCCTCAAAAAAGGTCGCTACATCTTTTCGAAACAGAAAGGTGTGGCGGCCTTTTGCTTGAAAAGATAACCTATTTGATTTCAATGTTTCTTTATGGAATAAAAGGCGCTAAAATATTCTAAAAATGAATTTCTTACAAATCCGTACTTCGTCTCTCCACCAATGCCGTACCAACTTCGATCTTTACCGGATTGGCACTTGGTGACTTCAACAATTCTACAAGTCTTGCCGCCGCCATTTCTCCCATGTAAAGTTTCGGTACATTTATCGTAGTAAGTGCCGGTTCAAAGACTTTGCTGAATGGAAGATTATCAAATCCGGCAATGGCAATATCCTGAGGAATTCGGTAGCCAGCTTCTTTCAGTGCTTTCATAGCTCCCATGGCAATCAAGTCATTATCTGCAAAATAGCATGGAGCCAGTTCTTCTCCCTTTTCAATAATTTCTTTCATATCTGCATAAGCACCATCCATGGAAGGTGTCAGGCGGTGAACAATGCTTTTGGCAGAGGACATGCCATGTGCCCGTACTGCTTTAAAAAAGCCGGAATTGCGTTCAACAAAATTTCCGATATCATAGGAGGAACGTAAATATCCAGGCTGCTTTTTTGTTTTACGGATTAAGTGCGAGGCAGCGAGATAAGCTCCCTGTACATTGTTGATCAGTACACAGTCACAGGATACGGTCTCAAAGTAGCTGTCTACGAGAACAAATGGAAGTGGAATTTTTTGAAATGGCTTCAAATCTTCCGGGCGCATCTCTGTTCCAAGAACGATCATTCCGATACAGTCGGAATACTGAATTTCTTCCAATTGACGTTCCACCATATCGTCATCCTCGTATATATAACTGATCTTTAATTTATAATCTGCTTTCTTACAACCGAGGGCAATTCCTTCGGATAATTCAGAGAAGAATGGAGAATCCCCCACGACAGCACCATGTTTTCGATAAATAACAAAATAAATGGTTCCTTTTATATTGTGCTTTTCGGCAAGTTTTGAGAAATCATATCCATAGCGGTCAGCCGTTTCTATGACCAGTTTCCGGGTAGCAGTACTAACTCCTGGTTTGTTATTGAGCGCCATAGAAACTGCGGCAGGGGACAGATTCAGAATTTTTGCCAGTTCTTTCGATGTGATTGACATAACGTATCTCTCCTGTTTATTAATAGAATTCTTTGTACCTGTTAGAAACAATGCTATTGTTCACACTACGTGTGCCAGAAACGATTACATTTCCTATAATGAACTGAATTATCTTATGAATCCATTATGAATGACTGCTGAAGAAATAACAATAGTTAAGTTGAAAATTAAGTAAAACTTACTAAATTCTGTACTGTAATTAAGTAATACAGGAGCTATACTGAGGTCATAAAACAAGAGAGATACACACTTGGTACGCAACAGGAAAAGATGTACAAAAGCAAGTGTAATAACAAAGAGGAGGTTGTTTAAATGGCAAATGTAAAATTAGGATTTGTACCTACAAGAAGAAGTATTTTCAGTGCACCGGATGCGATCAAATATCGTGGATTAACAGCAGACAGATTTAGAGAACTAGGGATTGATTTTGTAGATATTACAGATATCAATGAAGAAGGTCTTCTCTATGATGATCAGGATGTAGATAAAATTGTTGAGAAATTTAAAGCAGAGGGTGTAGATGGAATTATGCTTGCACACTGTAACTTCGGTACAGAGTATGTCTGTGCAAGACTTGCCAAGAAACTTGGATTGCCGGTACTGCTTTGGGGACCATTAGATGAGAGACCAGAGCCAGACGGAGTAAGACTTCGTGATACACAGTGCGGACTGTTTGCAACAGGTAAAGTGCTCAGAAGATTCCAGGTACCATTTACATATTTGACAAACTGTCGTTTGAATGACCCTGTATTTGAGCGCGGGGTAAGAGATTTTCTTGCAGTCTGTAATGTAGTAAAAACATTTAGAAATATCAGAATCCTCCAGATTTCCACACGTCCGTTTGATTTCTGGACAACAATGTGTAATGAAGGAGAATTACTGGAAAAATTCAATATTCAGCTTGCGCCGGTTCCAATGACAGAACTTACAGAAGAAGTAAAAGCTGCGAAAAAAGACAAAGAAAAGATGGATGCGACACTTGCCTACATTCATGAAAATATGGAAATCCAGATTAAAGATAATGAAGTGGAAAATGTAGCTGCACTTGCTGTTGCAATGAAAACATTGGTAAAGAAATATGGATGTCAGGCAGCAGCAATCCAGTGTTGGAATGCGCTTCAGACAGAACTTGGAATTATGCCATGTGCAGCAAATGCAATCTTAAATGATGAGGGAATTCCGGTTGTATGCGAAACAGATATCCATGGTGCAATCACAGCACTTATGGTGGAAGCAGCAGGAATGGACGAAACAAGAGGATTTTTCGCAGACTGGACAATTCGTCATCCTGATATTGAAAACGGCGAACTGCTTCAGCATTGTGGTCCATGGCCGGTATCAGTAGCAAGGGAGAAGGCAAAACTGACATATCCACTGGCATTTGAACATCCGGGAAGCCTGACAGCAGAAGCAAAACATGGAGATGTTACACTGTGTAGATTCGATGGAGACAACGGAGAATATTCACTTCTTCTGGGACGTGCCAAAGGTGTGGAAGGACCAAAATGTATGGGAACTTATCTCTGGGTTGAAGTTGAGAATATCAAACGTCTGGAAGCTAAGATCGTAGAAGGACCATACATTCATCATTGCGTAGGTATCCACAAAGATGTAGTGCCGGTGCTCTATGAAGCATGTAAATACATCGGAGTAAAACCAGATTTATACGATCCGATTGAGGAAGAAGTTAAGGCTTACTTAAGAGGAGAATGATAACAACAATAACATTTTCAAGAAAGGTGAATGAATATGAATTTAAAATTACTTGCATATAAGCTTCGTAAAGATACTGTAGATTTAATCTGTGCCGGAAAGGCAGGTCATATCGGTGGAGATATGAGTGTGATGGAAGTTCTTGTGGAGTTGTACTTCCACCAGATGAACATCAGTCCTGAGAACATGGATGACCCGAATCGTGATTTGTTCGTGCTCAGTAAAGGGCATTCTGTAGAGGCATATTATTCTGTTCTTGCAGAAAAAGGATTTATTCCAAAAGAAGAATTGCACAGAGAATTCAGCAAATTCGGTTCAAAATACATTGGACATCCAAACAACAAATTGCCTGGTATTGAGATGAATTCAGGTTCTCTTGGACATGGGCTTCCGGTTTGTGTTGGTATGGCGAAGGCAGGAAAGATGGATAACAGAGATTATCGTGTCTATACAGTTATGGGCGATGGAGAGCTGGCAGAAGGATCTGTATGGGAAGGTGCAATGGCAGCAAGCCATTACAAATTGGATAATTTATGTGCTGTAGTGGACCGAAACCGTCTGCAGATTTCAGGAAATACAGAAGATGTGATGCACCACGATGACCTTCATGAGAGATTTAAGAGTTTTGGATGGCATGTGATTGATGTGGCAGATGGTAATGATATCGACCAATTGGAAGCTGCATTTAACGAAGCCAAAACAGTGAAAGGAAAACCAACTGTATTGATTGCAAATACAGTTAAAGGAAAAGGTTCAAAAGTGATGGAAGATAAGGCAAACTGGCATCACAAAGTTCCGACAGAGGAAGAATATGCTCAGATTATGGCAGATTTCAAAAAAGCAGAGGAGGCACTTCAGTAATGGGAAAAATTGCAAATAAACAGATGATATGTGAAGTATTGATGGAAGCGGCAAAGACAGATAAAAATATCGTGGCACTTTGCAGTGATTCAAGAGGAAGCGGTTCTTTTACACCATTTGCAGATACATACCCGGAGCAGTTTGTTGAGACAGGCATTGCAGAACAGAACCTTGTAAGCATTTCCGCAGGGCTTGCAAAATGTGGTAAAAAAACATACGCAGTTTCTCCGGCATGTTTCTTATCTACAAGAAGTTACGAGCAGTGCAAAGTAGATGTAGCTTATTCAAATACAAATGTAAAATTAATCGGTATCAGCGGAGGTGTCAGCTATGGTGCACTCGGAATGAGTCACCATTCTGCACAGGATATTGCAGCTATGAGTGCAATCCCAAATATGAGAGTATATCTGCCAAGCGATCATCTTCAGACAAAAGAACTTATGAAGGCATTATTAAAAGATGAAAAACCTGCTTATATTCGCACAGGAAGAAATGCAGTAGATCCGATTTATGAAGAAGGAAATGTTCCATTTGAAATGGATAAAGCAACTGTTGTAACAAAAGGTGAGGATGTTTTGATCGTTGCCTGTGGAGAAATGGTAAAACCCGCAAAAGATGCAGCAGAGCTTTTGAAAGCAGAAGGAATCACAGCAACCGTTCTTGATATGTATTGTGTAAAACCGCTGGATAAAGAAGCAATCGTAAGAGAAGCTGTAAATGTAAAAGCAGTTGTTACGGTGGAAGAACATGCTCCGTTTGGCGGACTCGGTTCTATGGTCGCACAGGTCGTTGGAAGTGAGTGTCCGAAAAAAGTGGTAAATATGTCATTGCCGGATGCACCGGTTATCACAGGAACTTCACAGGAAGTGTTCGATTACTATAAATTGAATGCAGAAGGAATCGCCGAACAAGTGAAAGAAATTCTGTAGGTAACCACTGGGGACGGAGTTAATGGCTCTTTATCTGCCCCCAGTGGATTAGAGCCAGCGGGGACAGATACAGAGCCATTAACTCCGTCCCCGTTTGAAAGGATATGAAAATGGAAGAGAAATATATTATCAGTATCGACCAGAGTACACAGGGAACAAAAGCACTTCTATTTGATGCAGAAGGACATTTGCTTCGAAGAACAGATGTGCCACATCGTCAGATTGTAAACGAAAAAGGATGGGTTTCACACGACCCGGAAGAGATTTACAGAAATACCATTCGGGTTGTAAAAGATCTTGTAGAAGAGTCCGGAATTGACCGTTCACTTGTTCAGGGAATAGGAATCAGTAATCAAAGAGAGACAACATTAATCTGGGACAAAGAAACAAATAAACCAATCGCAGATGCAATTGTATGGCAATGCTCCAGAGCAACGGGGATTTGTGAACGTCCAGAAATAAAAAATGCGGCAGAAATGATTCGCGAGAAAACAGGACTTCCCCTATCACCTTATTTCCCAGCAGCAAAAATGGCATGGCTGTTGGAAAACTTCCAGTGGGAAGAGAGCCAAAGGGGTCAGGAACCAGTGGCTTTAAAGAGCCAAAAGTGTCAGGAACTAATGGCTCAACATCAACTTTGTTTTGGAACAATTGATACATGGCTTGTATATCGTTTGACAAAAGGCCATGATTATAAAACAGATTATTCTAATGCGTCAAGAACACAGTTATTCAATATCTTCACCTTAAAATGGGATGAAGAAATATGTAAATTGTTTGGGATTTGTCCTGAAGATTTACCGCAAGTATGTGATTCGGACAGTGAATTTGGGTGGACAGATTTTGAAGGACTTTTTGAAAAACCTATTCCAATTCATGCGGTACTGGGAGATTCTCACGGGGCATTATTTGGTCAGGGGTGTCTTAGGCAAGGAGACATCAAAGCGACTTATGGCACGGGATCTTCTATTATGATGAATATAGGAGAAGTACCGGTTGTTAGTACACATGGTGTTGTCACATCGCTTGCATGGGGAATGGATGGAAAAGTAAATTATGTTCTTGAAGGAAATATAAATTATACCGGAGCGGTTATTTCATGGTTAAAAGACGATGTCAGACTGATTGATTCGCCGGCAGAGACGGAAAGCTTGTGCAGAGAAGCAATTTCCGATGATGAACTTTATTTTGTGCCTGCGTTTACAGGTCTGGGAGCACCACACTGGAAGAGTAATGCAAAAGCATCACTATCTGGAATTACTAGAACAACCGGAAAAGCCGAGATTGTTCGTGCAGGAATTGAGTGTATCGCTTATCAGATCACAGATGTTGTGAGAGCAATGGAGGCAGATGCAGGAGTAAAAGTGAAAGAACTTCGCGTGGATGGAGGACCAACAAAGAATGGTTATCTGATGCAATTTCAAAGTGATATCCTTGGAGGAAATGTCTTAGTACCGGATGCGGAAGAACTTTCCGGAATCGGAGTGGCATATGCAGCAGGTATCGCAATGGGAATCTATACGATGGATTTGTTTAAACTTATGAAGAGAAAGACATATTCAAAAGAAATGGATGAGAATATGAGAGAGAAGAAGTATAAAGGATGGACGAAGACGGTTCAGGGGCTGGAGTAGGAATAAAACGAAATAATAGTAAATGAGAGATTATATTTTCATAGATAAAAGGCTTCGTGTTATGCGGAGCCTTTTAAAATTATTTGTGCTTATGTGCAGTAAAGTGTTTTATATTATGAAGTTCCTCTTAAAATATCGCAAATACGCAAATGCGAAATGTAACAAAGAAATGCTTTAAAATACTCTGAATTTTGATATAATTAGGACAGATTTTGTTCTGTTTATGTTGGAGAAGGGAAGTACATAAAAGTGAATGCGATAGTGATAGGAATTTGTGATGACCAGAAAAGTGCAGTTCATCAGTTAGAAAATATAGTAGAACAATGCTGTTTGCAAAAGAAAAGAGAATTTCAAATTCTTTCTTTTTTGGATGGAAAAAGTGCAATACAAAAAATGCAGCAGTTAGACATATTGTTTTTGGATATTGAGATGCCGCATATGGATGGAATTGAAGTGGGAAGACAGTTTTTTGAAAAGAATAAAGACTGTAAAATCATTATGGCAACAGGTCGTGAAGACAGATTTAAGGAGTCTTTCAAAATTAACGCATTTCGTTTTGCAAGTAAGCCGTATCAGAGAGAAGAAATTGAAGAGGCACTTGAGAGTTGCTTTAAGATATTTACAGCCAGAAGCGTGGTTCAATTATATGAAAATAGAATGATGCATGAGGTTCGCCAGAAAGACATTATATATATTGAAGCTTATGATGGGTACGTAGAAGTAAAAGTGGGAAGTAAAACTATGCGGAAAGATTGTTCACTTTTGCAGATGGAAGATATTTTGAATTCAGATATATTTTTTAAGATAAGTAAGAGCCGTATTGTGAATTTAATGAAAATTGATTTTTATAAAAAAGGCAAGATAAGTATAGAGGGAAAAGATATTTTAGTTGCGAGGAGAAGACGTAGGGATTTTGAATTAGCATTTCAAAAATATGATCTTGAATTTAGGGGGTAGTATTTGGAAATGGCAATTTTATATCTATTGGATTTCACAAGATATGCTCTGGGAATAAGAACTTTGTTCAAAAAAAAGCTGCGGAGATTATGGGTTCCCATAATAATGGAATTAGTCTGTCTTATCGTAATGTATATTTGTGAAGACAATAATAAATTATTAGATGAAATTTTGATAAGCATATATTTTCTTTCAGTTTTATCTGTTTTCATAATGATAGAAAGGAAATTGAAAGATCGTTTATTGTATATATTGGGTTTATTTGCAATGTTTGCTTGTTTGGATGAACTAATCGGAGTTTTTCTCACAAAGATAATATCAGAATTAGTTTATAAGAGTATCCTTGAATGTGTAGGTTCAATCGTAATATTGACAAGCATATTCATCTTTCAGAGAATAAAAATAACAATCCACATAAAAGGAATCTGGTTCACATTATTTACTATTTTTGCAAGCGCATGTGTGGCATTCATGATGTTCGTACTTTCAGGCGTGGAGGATATACAGAAATTTTCGGGAGAAACACTTTATAAAGTAATGATATTGATAGGATATGGTTGCTTAATAGGGGTGATTGCAGTGGCTCTTTACACGAAAGAAATAAACCAAAAAGAGCAGGAGATTCTGAAAATGGAAAAGAATATCAATGAAATGCAAAAAAAATATTATTTGTCTCTATTGGAACGAGAGGCGGATACAAGAAGATACAGGCATGATATAAATAATCATTTCATGTGTCTGAGAGAAATGATTCATGGAAATTCAGAAGCGCAAAATTATATAGATAAACTGCAAGAACAGTTATACGATATAAAGAGAAAAAATTACGAAACAGGATCAGAGATATTAAATATTTTGTTAAGTAATCATTTGTCTGGCATATCAAAAGATATTCCGGTTTCGATAATCGGGAGAGTTACGTCACAGCCAGATATTAATGATGTAGATTTTTGTATTATTTTTTCTAATTTACTCAATAATGCAGTAGAGGAAGTGGAGCGGACTGTTTGTTTAGCTCCATATATAAAAATCGAGATAAAAACAGGAAGCCTTTATTTGATGATTACTATTAAAAATAGTTCGACAGCTCTTATGGAAAAGGAGGAATTGAAAGTGCCGACAAAGAAGCAGGACAAAAAGAACCATGGTATGGGGCTTAAAAATGTACGTGAAACAATAGAACGAAACCGAGGAAGTTTTTCACTGGAAGGAAATGGAGAAGAGGTGTCCGCAAAGGTAATGTTAAATTTGAAAAATTGACCGTTCACGGAGTTATACGACCGTTGGCGGAGTTATACTGGAAAATATATACAATTATTGGTACCCTCTTTCTAAAGGAGGGTATTTTTTATGGAGAATTTTACTGGTGTAAGTACTTATGGAGTAATTGAACTTATATACCATATTTTTTTCAAGAATTGATTTTAAATTTTACTGTAAGTGAAAGGAAAAGAGGGATAGCGCAGTATTTTTGTTTCTTTTAACCAAACAAGATTATAGAAATATGACCATTGACGGAGTTATACGACCGTTCGGCGAGTTATCCTAGAAAAAATGAATAAAATAGGTTATGTTTTGTTTAGGAATCGTTTGTAAATTTAAACGATAAAAATTAAGTGTTGAAGGAGGTGACTAATATGAATTTCGAATTAACTCAAATCGAAAATGTTTCAGCTTGTGCATCAGGTTGGACAGCAGTAGGTGTTGTCGGTGGGGTTGCATTAGTTGCACTTGCATGTGACTAATATCAAGGCAAATTACCAGATAAAGAGAGGAGGGAGAAGATGGAATTTAACATGGAAATTATGGATGAAACTTTAGCGATGGATGCGATTGACGATTTAATGACGGGGATTGCTTTCGGTATAGCTGTGGGAGGGTTATTTTTCTGTTAATTATTAGCAAAGCATAGTAAAAATTTGGGGGCTGTAAAAAAACTCCCCTGACAGAAAAATCGCCCAGACCGTGAGGTCTGAGCGATTTTTTGGTATAATTAATTAT